>Ga0209208_10004114_pt1 | contig 20730 bp, 17 predicted proteins | sample S1TSphfallax_3_FD_187694 | JGI IMG/M metagenome (GOLD analysis project Ga0209208, IMG submission 187694) | Host-associated microbial communities from peat moss isolated from Minnesota, USA - S1T2_Fd - Sphagnum fallax MG (SPAdes) (version 2) | ecosystem: Host-associated > Plants > Peat moss >...
GTTGTAATTTTCGAAAAGTCCCCACCCATGAACCGACCCTTTTTTTTTTGGGGGGGGCTGCAACCAAGCTTTGGCAGGCTTTGGCTTACAAAACATGGGTCAAAACTACTATGTATAAGTATAAAGTTACTGAGTGGAGGACCATTCAGTAAGGACTGAGTGGAATTATAATATAGATTTCCCTTCTTTGCGGATACCACTGAAAGAGGGGATAGGGAGTGGAAGCAGGCCCAAAGATAGGGTGACTTTCTGGATAACTCCACTACACAGAAAACAAAAGGGGGACCAAAACTGGTTTTATCACCTAAAGCCGTCACTGCACTTCAACCCCTAAGGACGACCACCGGCGGCGGCGGCGGCGGCAGCGTCCGCCACAACAGGACAAAACCACGGATATTATTATATTGGCGATATCAATAGAGTAGTATGGAGAATACAAGACTAGATGGAGGTGCCAACAAGACCTTAAGAATTGTCAAGCTAGGATAAGTCATCAATCATAGTAGAATGGCAAGTCGGTCAAGACATAGTGAGATGACAAATATCAAAATGACATTAATAAATAGTAAAACTAGGATGACATGATTTGTAGACAGTTATAACTACTTCTTGAAACTACCAAAGGCTTATCAATACAAAGTTAAAGAGATCAGAGGTAGACTTGACACGGATCTTTTTGGGGGAAAGGGAAAGAGGGGTTGTATGAATATTCACATGTTTTCTTGAGAAGGGAATAAGAAGCTTAGGAGAAATGAAAGGAAGAAAAAGGAAAAGGCATTGTAAAGCTACATGGTTTTATGGAATGGAATAGATGTTCTTTTTTCCATTTGGTTGTGATCAAGATTGCATGTGGATTTTTAATTGAATTAATCTCCAAATTTGAATGATGTCTTAGTGTATTTACATGGTATTTATGCTAATGGAGTAAGACAAGAATCCAGAGCGATGCAAAAAATTTATTGTTAACATTTGGTGACCATGCTAAGGATTAATTCAATTCATTATTGGAGAAATTTGAGGAATCAAAATGTAATTTCTTCAAAACCATGTGACATCTTTCCACATTACATTTAAATTAATGGAAATTGAAAAAAGGAAAGTGGAAATAGATGAAATTGATGTGGGATATTGCTTAATACATGTTCTTTATATGGTATTACCTTGTGGATACACAAACTTAATGGGTGCTTATAAAATTGAAAGAAAACATAGTGGAATGAATAAGATGACTTTTTTTCGGGGCCAAACAAGTATTAGCTTTTCCAAATTTATTCACTTAGTATGAACAAGACATGACAAAATATGTGTTATTTCTAGATTATTATAATAATGTGTATGAAGGACATTATGAAAAATGGTAGATTATGACTAATGTTGAAAGAGAAGATGAATGGATGAAAAAGATTATATCCATATAAGTTCAAGAAAGATTAAGGGTAAATTCTAGTTATCATTGGAACTTTTAGGATTATTTGTATACACTGAGGAATGCACTAGAATTAGATGAATGGGGAAATTTTAAAAAGAAATTCAAAACATCACCTAAAAATATTAAAAAATTGATTATTAAAAAATTACATTGTGGTATAGAAGTGTAATGTATGCAACATAGATCATTAATAATTGATGCCATTGAATTAACAAAATATAAAAGATGGTTACCAATAATTATATGCATTATCACACTAATTTTTATAAAGGAAATTTTTGTTACACAACATTCAATTCAATACCTTGATAGAAGAGAATCTGCTAAACCCAATATTAATGCTTTAATAGAAAAATGGATGCCAAGCGATATGCTCTAGGCACCTAGGGATATGGGTTTTGGATACATTATGTGAATAAGAGGGAGTGAGGTATACATGTTTGAAACAACTGAATTAGAAAATTTTTGGTCTATAGTCATAATTCCAAATCTATATGGGAATTGAAAAATTGGAAGTGACAATAGGAATGGTTGTAGATTAAAAATAAATAAAAAATTTAGAACCTATATCGAATAAGAATAGAGAAAGAAAAGAAAATAATAGATTGAGAGATTGGAAAAGATAAAATAAAAAAGAAGTTAAAGAAGCTATTATTGTAACTTAACAAATTCTTTCACCAAGTAGGCCATGGAGAGGATTCAATTCTTTATTTAATTCAGCCATATCATACCAAGTACTTAAACCTGTTGAAGGAGTGGAAGTAACAATGGCTCAAACAATGGTTGAAAAACCAATTGGCTCACCTAGTGAAGATACCCAACAATCTACACAATTTGGATCACCTAATGAAGTGCAAAAAAATACCGATGTAAAACTTGAAGCTACATTGTGTAGCATTCCAAAAATCATTATGAATGTTTTTGGAACGTTACATTGGTTGACAAAAAAGGGATAGCCACAAATATTGAAACAACAACTAGAAGGAGTGGTAGAAGAAGCTAGCAACAACAATGTTACTAATGAACCTTTGGAAAGTGAATTGTTTAAATTATTTTCATAGAGTCTTGAACGCATCAGTACTAGAATTCCATTAAACACAACCAACTCCTATCATGTCAATGATGAATGCTACACCCATCATGGCAATACTTCTTGTTAATGTTTTGTGTATACAGCTACCTGAATATCACAATAATGAGGATCCAATTTTACACATTTGACAATTAACTAAAGTGTGTGTGACTAATGGAGAAAATACTAACGACCACAAATTATAATATTTTCCCAATTCTTTGAAGGGAAAAGTCACCCCAAAATTTGTTTTAACCATCATCCAAAAACTCACATGAAATAATTAGTGACTATAAAGTAAAAGTTTTAAAAATTATAAGGTATTAATTATTAGTTGTGCAATAATTATGTACATGTGCTTGATCATGTACAATTTTATAATATGTTTACTAGGCATGTATGTTTACCTTTTAATTTTTTTTCTGTTTAATTAGCTTTTAATGTTTGAAATTTTATGTTACTAAAAAATTATATGGTGTTCATGAAGAAGATTTTTAGTCATGTATTCATATCCATGGAGACTTTTAGTCATGTAGTCATATCCATGGTTCAAAAAATACAAGTAGGCACAAAAACATGGCATACATGACAATACAACTAGAAATGGTCATTAGTCATATTTGTCATAGTTATAAATGTCAAGTTTTGGCGTAGTGATTGGAAGGATGTCCATTTTTGAACTTGTTGTCATAGGACTTGCCAACTCATCCCAATTTTAGCTAGTAAAAGCAAAAACTTCTAAGTGCAACATTTAGCAAACCTCAAGTAAAACTATCGAACACTTAATAAAAGAACTCATAATTAGATGAAAAGGCTAGAGCTAGAAGCAAAAAGGATATTAAACACGAAGAACGAAACATTTTGTGCATCATGAGGAAAGGTGGGGGGGGGGGAAGGGGCGGACGGCCCGTGTGGTGTAACTTGGGGCAAATTTCATAAGCAAAACATATGTCAGAGAAAATTGGATAACATGGGCATAACTAGGAAAAAACATGATAGCTTTGGCGGAATGAAAAGCAATGGGAAAATGGCAGGATAGGTTCGAGAGAAGTACATAACTTTGGTGTGCTCAAAAGGAATTCGATATTGGCGGCATAATTGGGGCAAAAGTCAATACCTTGGGTAGAAAGTATGGAAAATGTGATAAGTTTGGCACAATGGGGGGAGAAGTGAAAATTTTCAACATAAGTTTGGGAAAAGTGGAAAGTTGGGGCATAAGAGTGCCAAGAAGTTGATAACTTGGGGACAGGAGTGGGGCAAAGGTGAGAAAAGTTGGTAGAAGTTTGGCAAAAAGAGGGGAATCAACATAAGGGGAGAGAATTGGATAACAAATAACATAACCAGGGGAAATTTTGATAACTTTGGTGTAACTTGGGGAAAAGGTGAGAACTTGGGGCATAAGTTGGTGAAAGTAAAAAAATTTGGCATAATCGAAACAATTTGATAACTTTGGCCTAACTTGGAGAAAAGGTGAAAACTTAGGGGCATAAATAAACAAGAGTTGAAACTTTGACATATGTATAGGATTTATAGTTTAATAATTATGATAATCACAAGAAATTCACTTAGTATGAAATGTGGACTCTTTAAAATGTCAAAAATGGCCCACATAAACATGTTTTTACTTAAAAGTGTACACCCACAATGTGGTGGCAATGATGTGTAACTTGTAACTATTAAAGCTCAAGCTTAGAAATGAAAACCACACAACAAGATAATGATTTGTTCTAAGGTTTATGGACAACAACCTACATATTGATTTTGAAAACCTACAAATGTTGCAATGTATGATCTACTAGATCATCTAGAAACCTTAGTAAGTAGTTGGTAACATTTTAATTACTAATCTAGTTCCATTTTTAGAAAAGGGCATTACTACAAATCAAAGGCTTTAAGCAAATTGTTTTTGGACATAATTGAATTATCTTTAAAGTGACACCCTATCACTACACCATAATGTGACTTTCTTGAATTCATTCATACAACTACGTAGTTGAATATGACCTATCATGTATACCATAATGGCATAAACGATTATAAAAATGGCATGAACAATGGGTCTAATTCGACTATAGTCATATTTCTGTAATGAAAATCATGTTTTGGCATAGTGAATTTAACCTTGATTCACACCCTATTACTTTTATCACCCCCTCTTTAATCCAAATATTTGTAAAGTTTTGAAAATATTTGACCAAATAACAAAATTCAAGATGAGATTACTGAAATTGATGTTTAATTCCAATAATGATGAATTTCATTAAAATTGGTTTAGGTAGGAAAACAATACAGCCCCATTGTATTTCATCCTACTGTATTCCAACCTAACATACGTTATTCTAGCTTTTTATGTATCTTTTCAGGCCTTTGAGAGACTGAATTGGTGTCTTATACTTCAAGAATTTTTGAAGAATTTTTTTTTGTTTTGAGCAAATATTTTTTCCTTTTTATTTTAACAAAGGAACAAATATCAATGCAAAATGTGTATGGAAGAATGTTCTTTGCACATTTAGCATGCAGAAACGACCATGTGATGAAGTCAATTTTAGCACTATTCATGGTATTAATCTTTTTTTATTTCTTTGAAATTTGTTTGTTTTGTTTCAAAAATAATCTAGATTGTATAAATATGTGTGATTTTTTGAAATTATGTACATTATTTGAGAATTTTATTTGCAAAGGGTTGAAGGAAGCAAATGTGAAAACATGAAATGAGTTTGAGTCAATGAAATGTTTGTTGAACACAAAACGAGATTGAAATTTGATTTCATAAAATTAAAAATACTAGAATTGTGTTTTAAAATGCGATTTGGAATAAAACATTTTGTCATGAATTTTTTATGTTTGACCACACATATATATTTTTTTCTCTCATTGTAATTTACATTCACTTAAGGTGTTATACAACAATTGATGTTCACTTCATTGTCTGTGTTTATGTGAAACAAAAATCATTGAAAGATTTATTAGGCCAATTTTTTTGGTCTATGTTCTTCCTATGTACTTTTTTATTTTATGACAAAATAATTTTGATCTTTGATATGGTTTGATTAAACATCATATAACACAAGCCATGTCGAATTTCAACCCACTTACACCTTTACAAGGATGTTTGCAATGAAATGAATAGTTATCTTTCTAAAAAGAAAAGAAAAAACCTAAGTAGATCAAGCCTACAAATTTGTCAATTTATTCAAATAGGATGAAGTTTAAAGAGAACACATTTTGAAGATGCAATAATTACAAATGAAAAGTGAACAAAGAATGGTTTAAAAGGTATAATTTCAAATAACATTATTTTTGAAATCCACATTTCACATTTTGTTGTGTAAAATCAAATTTTAGCTAAATTGAATACGGATTTATGAATATTTCCAAGACATTACATGTATGCAAAATGTGGTTTGATCATTATTATAGGATTGCCTACATAATATATGAATAAATGACTTAAACAAACTTTGTGCATGTTTTGTGAAAAAATCAATAGATGTTAACAATCTTTTTCATGATAATAACATGTTTAGCAATCCAAAATTTATTATACACAAATACGTTTCAATTAATATTTTATCAAGTAAAAATGATTATTCTATGTATTCAAAATGGATATTTTCATTATATTTTAGATATTCACTAATGTTAGTGGGACGAACCTAGACTATTTATGTTTGACTAGCTAGGAGGGTCTCCTAGTAGCTTTATTAGTTGTTAGTGGTAGAGAAATATTGATTGTATCCTAGTTTATTAGAGTAGGAAGCCACTTAGTTAGTAAAACTTGGATAGACTAGTGTTTAAGAGGTGGATGGACCATTAATTAATGTATGTGAAAAAGATTTGAATAAGGAATTGAGGAAATCTAAGAGGATAACGAGTCTAGGACATGTATATATAAGGTGGTGGGGAGTTTTGGGTTTGCTTTTTCTCATTCTAGTCTTTCCACTTTAGATCTCTTTTCTAGGAGTATGGTAGGAGTATGATGTATGAAGCACCTAAAGTGCTCTTGACTTGGAATATTATGTAAGAGTTTTTTTGAAGTTTCTACAAGTGTGTAAATGAATAAATGTATGCTTTAAAAATAACATTTTATTTCTCTACAAGCAAGGAAGGTAGTAGTTAGTTTTTCTTTGTTGTTTTCTAGAATGAAATGACTTCATTATAGAGAGTTCTGCTCTTTGGAATTTGGAACTATTTTGAAGAATAGTAACTTTAGATGTAGTAGTTGCTACCATAGAGGGTAGCACCAAATGGAGAAGATGTCGCATGTATCACAAGGAGGAGGGCGGTTTACCCTCTTGGGCAGATTGCTTGCAGCACTTTGAGTGGGTAGGAAGGTAACTACTATTTTATCCTTTCCCCTTTTTGAAATTAACTTATTTGGTTGTTCTGAATGAGCGCGTCAAAATGCTGTGGTACAAATTCTTTTTCTTTTCTTTTGGCCACAATATTTCAGTGGTCCCAACAATGGGCAAGCCAGCCTCATGAAAACGTGCCCTTATAGACCTTTTGGGGTGGGGGGGTTTCTTGCATGTGTTTTTCGTTGCCTGCCAACTGAGGCAGTGGCTGTCACAATCCTAAAGCGTATGATGATATGGGTTGAATTATTGAAGCCCCTGGTTGGTTTGTCCTGGGTCACACGTGGTTTTTGCCAGCTGGTGCACACAAGGCTCATAAAAGCTCCTTGTCAGAGCCGTAGAAAAAGAAACCTGGTTGATTTCATTGCTTCTGTGTACATCTCTTGAAAGTAGGTAAGAATAATAATTTCTGAGTGAACTTCTACAAAGAACACTTGAGGTGCAAAACATTATTTACTCGACTGGTCAACAATGCACAACACTGCCGTTTGTGGGGTGTCAGAAATGACCTCATTTGTAATAAAGTCCCGTCTCCCCACTTATTTTGCCCCCTTTAAAGTTCAGCAGTTTTGTAAGTGTTTCTTTTACTGGCGAATTTTCGCCAAATTTGGACCTGAAAAGTATGATTTCGACCTATACAAAGGACTTTTCAAGGAAACAGGCCCCAAATTCGCCAGATTTTGAAGGAAAAAGAACTCCATATTGCCAGATGTTCATGATAAGTTCCAGACTTCCAGTGGATAGCCGAAAATATAGCTGGATTCTGTGTTTTTTCTACTTTCATATCTAGTGTGTAGCCAAATTTGGCTAAATTATTTTCTGGATGATTGCCACTTTGAGTACTTCACAAAATCCTTAAAAGAAACCCTGCTCGCCACTATGTGGTTACTGCTTTTCCCACAGTGTGCACTGTGCAGCAGGGTTTTTTTTTTCAATTTTATTAGTTAAAGTAATACTACCCATTATCACCCATCACCCCGTTACCGACCATTTATGTAAATCTTCCTCATCTCTTCTTCATTTTGAGTGATTAAAATGTTATGGGAGCGCTATCTCAAGCTCTACAAATAATCTTCTCTTCATTTTGAGTGATTAAAATGTTATGGGAGTGCTATCTCAAGCTCTACAAATCATCTTTGAAGTGTAAAAGAAAAACAGTAATGATGAAATAGCAAGAAGAAAAAAAACCTTTCCAACTTATAAAATGCATTTCCTTTGTTTTTCTAATCTCTTTGGATCCCTCTTATTTTCGAAGCTCATAACTTTCTCATTTTTTGTTTACTTTTAGTGATTTAAAGTGCTATAGGAGTGCGAACTTAAGTTTACAAATCATCTTTGAAATTTAATAAGAATAATGCAACATACAAATAAATTTTAGGGTGATTAGAAAGGCTTTGTTCTGCTTGGTGGTTGTTTCTTTTTGGGAGTTTTTGACTCTGCAACATTTGGGGGTGGGAGGGGTGGGGGGGTGGGGCATAACTTTCTTAATACTAATCCATTTTTGATGATTTTTAGTGTGTTGGATGCCCCAAGAGAAACTTTTCTTTCTTTTCTTTTAATTTAACGTCAATACCCAGACCAGAGAGATCCATTTGACGACTATTACCTAGTTGATTTGAGCAAAACACTCTTGTTGTCTAGGCAAGAAACTACGTACAAAGCTACTGCTTTTTGAGTAGCCGAATGCATCAATTCAGGCAGTAAGCTGCACGGTGTCAACTGTTTCCCTAGCTGTTGACCAAACTTGCAACGAATGTCATGGTGAGCTGGGCACACTAGCAACAGGTGGTCTTCATCCTCAACAGCTCCTAGGGAACACGGGCGACAAACCCTATCTCTCCTCGGTACACTTTCAGGCTTTGCATGCCTGCCACACTCTACCTCCAAATGATGGTTTGAACATCTGAACCTTGACAAAGATTGCTTGAGCTGAACATTTGTGATCACTTGCAAATAACTCTGATGTGCATATGAGTACCCAGATTCTGTTGTACAGCTTGTGTTCATCAGCTGGTATGAACGTAATCTGCTACTTCTGGCTCTGGCCTGTTCACCATAAGTGGATTCTAGATAAGAAGCCTGTGCACTTGCTACAGCACACATGACATTAGTATAGAGAACCCCAACCCCTTGGTCGTTAAGCCACAACTGCACGTCCCGAAGCCAACACTGTTGGTTATCATTGAGCACACTGAGCATCTGGAGCTGGGTCTGGTAGGCATAGTACAACAGGAAACATTTCTTCTTCTCTTTGGACACCAGAAGCAAAGGAGCCCGTCCCTTGGATTAGGCCTACCCTGAGTGCTTAAGCGATCACCCACCAGCCTGTCTACCCTAGGTGGTCTTGCAACCTTTGGCAAGAGGACATAGCCAAGTCTAGAGGTCAGAGTAAGATCAGAGAAGGAAGTAGAAATAATTTAGAATCATGCTATATTTTGGCCATCTCCTACAACTTAAGGTCCAAATATGGCAACTTTCCACTATTTTTACAACTTTAGACCATTTTTAATTTTTAAAATCCTTTGTATGATTCACAAGGCTTTTTTTTTGGTCACCATCCGTGTGAAAATTCTCCACACCAATTGTCTTGGGTGAACCAGCACCCAAGTTGGTATCAGGGAAAAAATCCCAAAGTCCATGTAAATTATTTGTAAATACTGCAATTATCCCGTGCTTCGACAAAATCAGGGTCCCTGAGTTCAAATCTTACTTTTTTGGGCTCAATATGGCCATTGAGAGGCCTCTCGTTCAAAATGGTGAAGGCACCGGCTAGCAAATGGGTGCTGGTTCACCTTGTCCCACACCAACCCACCTGTTCTTACTAGTCACACCCTGCATTGTTTTTACACAAAGTTTTTTGTCCCATGCCCAAAGGCCAAAATGACCAATATAGAAAACTAGAACACATCCCAAAATCCATAATTTAGATTTTGGACATGTCCATGGACTGAACAAAACAAAATGGACATGTCTAAAAACTTAAACTAATTCTTATCATGTGTCAATGACAAAATATCAATAGTGTTAGATTGATAAATCTTGTTGTCCTACTGGATACAAGTGGACAATGTCTTTTTTGCAACTCTAGGAAATGTTAAGATTGTTTAATCTTCGTGGTTTAATGAAGGGTGCATGAACTAGGAATTTATTGTACTTGGCATCATGTTGTCATGTTAATAAATTATCAGAAGATGTTATCATGTTAAGCTACCAACAAAGTTAGGAAAAAGGAAGAATCTTTTCAACAACAGTAACTTTGGATGGCATAGGAGTTTGAGCACGTATTGAACAAGAGCTTGATCACACAAAACTTAAAAGGTACATTGGAGCATTCAGATGCACAACTTGCACAAGAGTTCGGCTGGACAGAACTTAAAAGCAAGAGGAGCACAGGGGCATGGAGAAGCACAACTTTCTCAATGTGATAAAAAAAAAAACATGATAGATCTCAAAGTAATGGTGTACCAATTGCTATGTATTTAGATAAAATGTGTCATAATTTGCAAACATGTCTACATCATTGTTTATTTAAAGGTGAGAAATCATCAAAAGGTGATCACTGCCTGAGCCAAAATCTGGAAAAATCCTTGTTTTTTGAAGAAAAGCAAATGCCGACAATTTTTTGGCGGACAACTGAGAGACAAAGTGTCCTAAGACAAGGTGATAGCTAAGTCTGGCACCACATTTTGGAAGTGTCTCCCACCAGTGGGCTTTGCCTATGATGAAGAGAGAGGCAAAATTTATCATGAACCAAACCTACACAGATCACAAGGCACAGGAGTGGGAGGGACATTGTGCCTACTCCTCAATAGTGGGAGGGTTCTTACACCTATAAGTAGGCATAATTTCCCTCCCACTATTGGGGAGTATGCATAATATCCCTCCCATTTTCTTGGATGGAAAATGATGGATATAAGGTGCCCTCCAAATACACTGCAGATTTTCTCAGAGTGCTTTATGACTTGGGATTCTTGCTACTGCTGCTTCACTGAAGATTTGGGGAAGAAAAAAGAAACACAGGTCCATATGTATTTTTAGGTGCCAAAACCAAAGTTTTTCAAGTGGGCATATTCAAGGGAGTTGGAGTTTTGTGGGCACGGGGTGGCCGGAGGTGAAGTCCAAAAACCAAAGTAGGTGCTTGTATAAAATCAACATTCAGACTCACACCCAGAGTTCTCCTGATCCAGGTTCCAGGTCGTTCAACCGCCCTATTTCGGAATCCCTGCCACATCTTGTGGTTTTTTAAAGGGAAAACAACACAGAGTGCAATGCGATTATGCCACATTTTGTTAAAGGAAAGAAAACACAGAAATTATATTATAAGTGCTGCACATTAAATTGTGAAGGAATGGGCATTTGGGCAGTCCCATTCTTAATTTGAATGGGAAATGGAAAGTAACAGAAATAGTGGAATAAGGTTTTACTATTAGGTAAGTCCTCCAGCTAGAAAATAGTGGATACTTTAGTAAGCCTGCACTTTACCCTTCCCAGTGCTTTTCCTTTTTCCAATTTTGTGATGCAGCCTGTGTCAGTCAACTAAAACGAAGACTACGTATTATCTTAATTTGGATATAATTGAGATATTGAAGTAAAATATTTTAATCATAATTCTATATTATTGGCCACTTACTAGATACACAAATCTGGCGTTTGGTATTTGTTTGCGAAAATCTGGCAGACCTGCCTCAAATTGTTGTTTCCCAAAAATTGCATAAATCAAAATCAGATTTTCCAGTTCAAAAATTTACAAAATTCTCCGCCAAAATCACTTATCCTTGCCGGCGTTTTTTTCTTTCGTGGGAGGCCGACTTTTCGCACTGTGGCTGAAAAGAAAATTGGAAAAATCTGCAAATTTTTCTTTGAAAATTTAAGCTCGATAAGAATTGCCACAATTCTGGAAATTTTTGCAAAAGTTTAGAGAACACAAAATTGAAGGAAAGAAAAAGGGAAGAAAAAAACCTCATCCTACCCCAGTCTGTGTAACGGAGGGAAGACGCTGGAATGCGCGCCTTCATCCAACAAGGAGCCAGCGTGCAGGGAGGCAATCGTACTCCACACATCTGGGGAGATTCTGAAACCTGACTTTTAAATTATCAGGTGCAAACTAAGCAAAGGGCCGGCTCTGCAGCGCAGCAGCAAGGCCATCGAGTAGGTATGCATGTAAAGTACCCTCCAGAGTCCATAAATGCGAAAGTACCTTACATGCACAAGCAAGGTGCCCCATTCCCGCCCCACTTTTCACAAGTCAAATTTCTCCATGCGACTACAGCAACTCCTCTGCAACTACTACAGTGATCACACGTGAGAGCTTTTCCATCTATAAGAATGCTTTCATTCAAGTTCAATTTGTTTGTGATTCGCCGCAGCTGTCCACTCGCAACTCCCAACTGCCGTCTATCTGTGTCTGCAAGCGTTCCCCAAGTGTGTCGAACTGCTTCAAGGCCCGTCAGCAAACGTGTTCTCCCACGTTCCATGCGTTGTGGAGGTTGTCATTTTGAACCTTGAGGTACCTGCTGCTGGTGCAACTCGAAATTGTGTTTGTATTTCACACTTTAGTTCTGCTTATATGACAAACAAATTTGAATTTTTTTATCAAGTTTGTGAAGCTGGCAGGGTTTTAAAGATCTAAAAGTAAGGTGGGATCTTGATATCAGTTTGTGTATATGAGCTGCAGAGGAGTGACGGAGCTTCTACTCTTGAGTATTGCTTGTTGAATGCACGGCACATGTCCTTGGAAGGTATGAATGTTTTGTCCATGTCTATCTGGTCATTTTCATGAGCTGAGTGCTATCTATTGTTTCCAATGTTATCCAAATGAATATATGTGGATCCACGTTATATATTACTTCGTCAATGTGGCTTTGGATGTCTGGAATCAATGTTTTTAACATATGTTTCTTCCCACATGTTGCTTGAACTAAATAAATGGATGTCATATAACATTTTATGCATTTACTTGAATTTGTTTTGTTGAACCGTGTTGTATGCACATATTTGTTTCAGATCTTTTGGTCTTGGCATTCAATCACATTATTCTGAACATTTGCCGTATTTGGAAGTTGCCCCCAATGTGTACTAGGTTGAAGGAAGTGTGGTTCACCTTTATAGAACATTCATTTGTACGCATGCCAAGAAAATCTATAAGCTTAAATTGATTTAGTTTCAAGTGTATGGAGAGTTTTGTGGAGTAGCAACTAAATTCTTTAGCAATCCTTGAAATCAGCATAAACTTCAATATAGTTGGGGTTGGGTATGATCTCAATAGTGACATGGGGTCTATTGCCATTCAATTAGCTACTGATCATGTCCAATAGAAGCTCTTACATAGATCAATGGAGCACATATTTTCTAAAGTTGTTCATTTTTTGTACAAAACAGTTCCCGACTTGAATTAAAGTGTAGCTATAATGTCTCTTGATATTAGGTTCTAGCAAAGTATGGTGGATTTAGAATGGATTTTCTTACCAAGACCTCCACGTAGTCAAGATCAATGAAAATCCTTTAACATCTGCAACAAAACTAATCGACCAAACTTTCCAGAAGATCAGCAATGGAAAGATTAGTTAATCAACTTGTGATTTCTCCCATTAAACAAAGTGGCACTAACCTTGCACTCGTGCTCTTGGTAGCCATTCTCTTCGCATGTGGTTTGAATGCCTGTGAGACAATAATAAGTGTAGCGTTTGCATGTCATATCTTTACTCTTTACTGGTTGTGTAAAATAATTGTCATCAAATGTCTTCTGGGCTATCTCGTCAATCTCAACTTCTCGATGTCCACCTACTAAGGCTTTGGTTGGGGTATTATAAATTTGTTTCGAGCTTGTGTTGTTTTAGAGATTTAAGGGGGTCAGTTAATTGACAGCTTTCACTTCTGCCCTAATTGCTTTGAGGTCAAAGATTGATAGCCGAAAATTTATTTAAAACTTGAAATTAAAATGATAAGTAGGGTCCAAAAAAATTTCCCCAATAAAATTTTCAAAGTTGTTTTAACCAAGTTGCAAAGATTGACTTGATATTAATGCCAGGATGAAACAATGTTGTGTGTTGTAGGACATTGAAAACGCAAAGACCAGTTCCAAAAGTAGGCGAAGACGACCAATATTGTGAGCTAGAGAGACAGGAGGTGATTATTGGCTACTGGACACTAACAAATCCAACCATTTGTTTCAATCCAGCTATGGCAAGTGAGATTGCACACTCGTGTTCCAAATGCACAACAGGACAGGATGGAGCCAACGCTACCAATGAACATGGGTGGATTCGAGAGAACAAGCTAGTAGCGTGGAATTCAGAAGACTCTCAGAAACCTGATTTGGCTGAAGATGTTGACATAGGAAAATTGATGGAAGTGGCCAGGATTGGATGTCTTTCGCAATTCCAGAAGTCATGGAATGGTAATAACCTAAATTTTCAGGTTCGTCGTGAACTGCTCACCGATGAAAAGGCTCACGCGGACTACTTAAAGAGCCATGCACAAACTGAGGCCACGCTACGTACGAAATACACGGCAACAGAAGACCAGAGTGAGAATTCCTTACCTAAGAAGGACGGAGTTGGAGATGACCAGATACTTGAAAAAGCCTTAATTGAGAAGTACGGAAAGGTTGAGGGACGCTTACTCAACAATGCTTTAGCTACTCTTCACCCTGGAAGAACAGCATTGCATATGGCAGCCGTTAATGGGCAGTGGGAGACTGTGGCAGCAATATGTGCGGTGAAAGCTGTACAAGTGAACTTCAAGGACATATTCGGTTACACAGCTTTGCATTTGGCTAGCCTGTCACCTCACCCCAATCGGAAGCGTGTGATCGAGAAGCTGTTGGAGAAAAATGTGCACGATCGTATTGAGGCCAATGTCACATCCCATGAAGAGTATCCGCACCCGGACGGCAAGTTCACTCCCTTACACTTCGCTGTAAAAGGAAAATTCAAAAAAATTGTGGAAAATTTTTTAGAGTGGAAGCCAGAAACAGGGAAGTATCGAAACACAACCATCGATCTCACTGTTAGATCCCGGAAAGGATGGACTCCTCTTCACCTCGCTATAATAGAGAAAAACAAAAAAAGACCATTAAAAGATGAAGCAAAAGATTTAAAACCTGGGAAAAATGACAAATCGACATCAATAATAAGAACATTAATCAAACATATTAGCAAACATTGCCCAGAAGCTATAAACACACGGACACGGAGTGACGATGACAATGACAATGGATGGACCCCACTCCACATGAGTGTAGCATTTGGTGACTATGATGTGGTGGAGATGTTGCTGACGATCTGCGAGAAACAAATCGACCCTGAGGCAAAGGACCACAAAGGAAAGACGCCAATGGACATCGCTATTCAGCAAGGTGATTACACGATGGTGCTAAAGTTGCAGAACTATTTGGAGAGTGTTGGGTTGTTTGGCAGTCAGAAGGCATATGCCAATGCTGGCAATACAATTTTGGTGGTTGCTGCACTTCTTGCAACGGTGACATTTACGCCACCTTCAACTTCTGAGTCCACCATCTTTTGGGTGTTCTATAACTTGAGTTTTTACTTTGCCATATCCACATTACTTTCTGGAGCAGGTGCTTCCATGCCGAGTAGAGGCAGCACAATTGCCCATGTTCGAGGCTCAGTTTATGCAGCTTCCGTTTGTTTGGCAATTTCCCTTTCATGTGCGGTGGGAGCTTTTGCAACTGCAGCGATTGACGAGATAGCTCCTGGTGTCCCTCATCAGAGGCTCAGAGTCATAGCCACTACAACCATTGGAGGATTCTTTTGTTTGTACCTTTTGATTGGCTTTGTACGAGCACTTGCGAGAGCCTATAGTCCACTTTTCTTCTATGCAGATTACAATAGGAAGGTCTTTGTTTACAATTATGTATCTAAGCCTTTAGGAAAATTGTTGCGTGACCTCCCAAATGTGGAATGGCTGGAAAAACGGTATAAGGACATGGTCCTGGATCCTCCGGAAAAAGAAGGAAGGAGGAAAATCAGTGAAGAAGCAGCTCAATTGCTTCGAGACTAAGTCAAGACACTTGTTGTCTTCCTCCTCTATTGTCAAGGTAAAACAAAGTTGAAGCATGGAAACAAGTGTGGGAGGGACGGGAGCCACCCTTCACACAAGGGACACAAATAGTGTTTAGACCTATGTTGTAACTTGTTAATTTAGATAACAACCTATGTTGTATCTAGCTACTTTGACTAAGTATTTCATTTAGTGGACGTTGTCCTTTGACATAAAAGATGACCTTTCTCAGACATTAGAGTCTCAGTTTGCTTGAGTGTCCAAAAAATATAGTCTCACACAATTTTTTAAATAAAATAACATATACTACAATATGAGATGTTTTCATATCAAAATTTGAGGTTATCTTGTAGTGTGCAACAAACACATCACAAAAATATGTAGATGTATCCAACCATATGAATATAAATGATATTTTCATGATATTATACAAACATCAAATTCCTCTCCTACAGAACAAATATCTCTTATATGTCTAATAATGTTTAGTTAAAATTATTTGTATGAGAAGGAATTAGTGCATTTTGATTTATATAGTTAGATACATCTTTTCATCAATTTCTAAGCCTATCCATTAACAATGACTATGATAACTTGTGTATTTTGAGCTATTGGAAGGGTTCACATGGAAAAATATTACATTTTATTAGGAAATGAAATAAAATTAATTTTGAAAGTATTAACAAAGAAATACACTAATGTCTTATCAATTTTGTTTGTGAATATATATATGGTAGGGTGTGGTTTTAGAGTATCACCAACAAAATCAGTTTTTGAATGGGGTTTCCAATTTAAAAGCACACCCTAAGTAGTACCATATGATAAAAAGTTGGATACTCAAGCAAACTGACACCCATTATATTTTGTATATAAATACATGTATTTTATATATTATATATAATATGCAATTTTTAGTCTATATTTTTTACTTTCAATATTTATTATTTCATTATATATATCATTGAAGAATATTTTGAATTTTACTAAAGAGGAAGAAATTAACAAAGAATTATTACATTTGGTTGAAACAAAATCTTAAAAGGATGAGTGTCAACCATACCTAATTCTGATTTTTTTAAGTGTTAAATCATATTTTATATAAATATTAACTAATTAGTCATTAGATTAACTTTAAATTTAACTTTTGTGAATGTTAATTAAAACCTTTACAAATACTAGTTAGTCATATATTATGTTAATATCTGAACTAGTCACTTGTTAAAGTTAGCTAGGTAACTATTTTAAACACATCTCAAAATAATAGTATAGTGTAATATATTTTGTGTTGTAAGGACATTTTAATATTTTTTCATTTTTTGCATGAAATATTCCTAGGATATTTTGAGAATATTTTAGAATAAACAGTCATCAAGCGATGAAAAAGTGTGCACCATTGGGTCATATTAGCTTGAATTGACCCATAGCAAGGAAGACCTTAATCGAAAATAGTTTGAAGAAGACTTTGCCTTGTTCATAGCCAAGGAATTATTGCCCTTGTCTTTTGTTGAGGCTCCTTTTTCTAGCAGGTTGATCATGAGGCAAAATCCTTGTCTTGTTCTTTCATCTAGGCGAGCTTTGGTGACTAATGTCTTGCTTAGGATTGCAAAATAGACTAAAGAAAGGTTTTTATTATTGACCCTTCAATAATGCCATTCTTGCGTAGTGTCTTTCGATCTTTGGATGTCAAGAGTTGAAATGGACACCATTGTTATGATCGGGCATTTTCTAAATGACAAGTGGGAACCCAATCAACATAATTGTTAGTTTTTTGAAACATCAAACACTTTTGAGGAATGCCATAGCCTTGCAATTCAATGATGTGCTTGCAAAGTATGGGCTCGCTACTTGAATTATTGCATATGTAAAAGATGAAGGGGATAATCTCAACATTATGACAACTACATTGACTTCTATTGTTTCTTGTAAGGCATTGGGCTTGCAAATACCTTTTGTGAGGGCATGGGGGCATGTTGAGGGCATGCAATGTCAAAGTACTAGCAATATGCCATAGATAATGCTAAGGTTTCTACTGGACTAACCTCTCTTCGCATCAAGGAAGCCTAGTCCATTTTGTAAAAAACCATAACATGGACCAAAAAAAGCAGGAAGGGGCAAAAAGAGTGGTAGAGGGCATGTTTGGATAGTGGTGTGCCACCCCAAAAGCTTCAAGGGTGAATGCATGAGTGGGTGGACCAATGTGGTACAAAAAAATTACCACTTTTAAAGTCAAAAACAATGGTTTTTTTTTGTGGGTTCTAGTTAATTACAATGGTTTCCCATTGATCCCTTGAACATTTTTTTCCACTTGATTTAAAGCCCAAGTAGAGCTCCCTTTTCCTCACATGTGTGCATAAAAGTAATTGAAAACCCTTTTTTTCTTAATATTCTATGGACTCTTGAAAATTCCCCTTTTTTTAGCTAGTTCAAAAGTCCACAAATAAAATTCTACAAATGTGATCCTGTAAAACTTTTCAGATTTAGTTCTTTTAATATGTTATTTAAATAAAGTCAAGTCCTTAACAAAGGCACCATAAAATGTTTGAACATTTCAAAGTCCATATAAAAAATTACTGTTAAAAATACAATCCATAATTTCCAACTTTGAAAGTTCATATTTTTAATGGTTTTCACAATTATGCAAATCTAAAATGTGCAACAAATAAATATTCAAGTCAGTATACTCAAACTAAGTCCCTATGGATAAACTTGCAAATTTACCTATGGAATGTGATCGTTTTAATGACAATTACTCATACCAAAATTTGTCAAAAAGTCCAAAAAATAGTCCATCCATTCATGCATTTGCCTTAAGATTCTAGCGAAAACTAGGTTTGCATCTTGTGTCATCTTGTTTCAGGAAATTCTAAAATTTAAACACTATTGCTTTGTGTTATGGTCGGCAACAATCACTACCACTTCAAGTTCATGTGCCAAGCATTCAAGTTCAAAGGTTGTAGCTCAAGTTGTTGCAAATTTTTTGGAACTTGTGGTCCAATTGTGTGTATTGAACCAAAGCTAGGGGTATTGGCTCTTTCTAATGCCTTTGCTATAGCAATTCCATTCGTTTGCCACATGTGAACTGTTAATAGCTTGACCTCTGATTTTGGTGAAACCCAAGACTTTGATGGTCAACTACAAACCTTAAAAGTACAAATGCAAAAACAAGTAGTAGCAATTCTAGAATCCTTCCTTTCATTTTTCCTTAGTTTTCAACCTTACAAAATTCACAACATGTTGGCCCTAATGTTGAATCCCCAATACAAGGGATTAGGGTTGGTTATCCAATATGTTGGTAAGGAACAGGCTTTCCAAATTTTAGGAGAGTATGACATATAATTATTTTTTCTACTCTTAGTTTGTGCATACAAAGTTTTAAACCCTAGTGATGCAAGTGGAAGAGCCCCCAAAAAATTTTCACATCCCAAAGTTCTCAATTCACCAGTTTGTATGATTACAAGGATACAGATGAAGACATGGCTTTATCAATGGTCAAAGAACAATCAACACATTTTTTGATCAAAAAGGTCACTGATGATGAATGTAAGGACCCTTTGGCATGGTAGAGAAACCAAGAGAGGCATTTCTCTTGTTGAGTTTGTTGCTTGTCAAATCTTGGAAATTATGAAATCACAAATTGAAGTGGAAAAAGTTTTTAACATTGCAATTATATGCATGAATCTACATCATCTAGGTTGGGCACAAAGAATCTTGAGATGTTTATTAGCATCTACAAGAATTGGCCTGATGATGCTAGGGTTAGGGATTCTCCATCCATGTAAAATTCATGGAGATGGAGGAAACCCTAATGGACGAGTGATGCAATGAAGATATCATTGCATCACTTGGCATCTTGGAGGTGAATGAAAGTCAAAATATGGGTTAAGGGTTTAAATATGTTTTTTTTTCCTTCCATTTTGATGTCTTTTATTTTGTTAAGTTTTGTGTCACAATTTGTGTTTCTTGATGTGTTTTAAATTGTTTTTGGTAGTTTTAGGTCTTTGGGAATGATGGTCAAAACAAGATGTTATTTGTTGCCTTGTGGTCAAAAGTTGAAAATTGAAACACTAAACACCCATACCCTAGAATTTAATGTGATGTAACCTAGACTTTTGTTAGTTTCCAAGTTTTTTCTGTTTCTTCCTTGTTATGCCATTTTACATTTGAGATGTTTTCACAAATATGGCAAAGGGAGAGCATGCAAGTGCATGAGATGGAAAAACTTGAAACCAATTGACAAAAAAAATTCAAAATATTAATCCATTCGCTTTGGTGAATCTTGGCACTTTAGGTTTTAATGTTACTTTAGATATAAGTTCATTATCCTTAATTTGGCTTTCATCAAGCTTTTTACTTTGACTTGCTTGGGTTTCCTTTAATAAAAATTTGCAATGTTCCTTGGTTTTTCATTCCGTTTTTATAAAATAAAGTCAATTTAAGAATTAAAACTAGACATAATCGGGTAATCAGGGTTAATTAATTGAAACCAGCTCCCATTTTTTAATTTGAAAACTAACCAAAATCAGAACCAGAACCAATTCTCCCTTAAAATCATCAAAGCTTTCATTGAAAAAAAACAAAGTTTTGAAATGGACTTAATCAAAGGTTAAAAAATAAACGTTTCTCTCCAAGCTTGCATGTACTTGTTCACTATTATTTATTCAATGCTTCTTACAAAGCTAGAAAAAAGGAGAGGAAAAAAAAAAGAAAATACATTAACATAAATTGCAAAAAAAAAAAAAAGATAAATGAAAGAAAGAAGAAACAAAAAAAAACACATAAAATTTTTTAAAAACAAAGAAAAAAATGAAAAATGTTTAAAAAATTGCTTGCCACTACACTCCAATTGCTTGCTA
>Ga0209208_10004115_pt1 | contig 20730 bp, 19 predicted proteins | sample S1TSphfallax_3_FD_187694 | JGI IMG/M metagenome (GOLD analysis project Ga0209208, IMG submission 187694) | Host-associated microbial communities from peat moss isolated from Minnesota, USA - S1T2_Fd - Sphagnum fallax MG (SPAdes) (version 2) | ecosystem: Host-associated > Plants > Peat moss >...
TAACTCTTTGGGAATCTGGGTCGTTGGATTGGACCCACACCCCACGCCGGGCCCGTTCTGTGACGGACCCGAGCTCCGTCACAGACAGACAGACGGACGTAGTGAATTTATATATAAGATGTGCCATATATCATCATTAAATGTGTTTGTCATCAGATATCTAAATAAGTGTTTGTAAATCTAGTTTGTTGAAAAATATGGTTCCAAGGAGTGTTTCCCCCCCCCCCATTTTGGAATTTAGGTGAAGTGATGATCATCTGTAAGATGATTAAAGCAACTATGGTTACAAAAATAATTTGAAATTTAAAAAAGGTTTAAACATCCTTCTATCTTGCTTGCTACCCTACTTAAACTTACTACAAAAAATTGGTGTTTCTTTAAGAAAAAATTTCTAAAATTTGGCAACTAGACAACCTTAAAATCAATTTTTTAAATAGTTGACAAGCTTTCCCCTAACAAAACCCTTGGAACTTCCAAGTCTCTCATCTTGAACCTTTGCACAATTATATTAAAAGATTCTATATAATGTTAATTAGGAACATTTCATGGACAATTAATTCTCAGATATAAAATTAAATAAAAATTCAATGTTAAAACATGAACACAATTTTTGTTGTGAATGTGTAATAACACTTGGGAGCAACAACAAAGTTAAGGCATGAAAAAAGAGGCACATTAGAAAAGTGTTTTGGGACTCAAGCACACTTTCACAAGTGTGTGAAAGTGAGTCCAACACTCCAAAATCCATATGTGCGAGTTGAAATCTTCTAATGTATTGAATATTTAGAACAATGTTTAGGAGATCAAACTATGTTCAAATTGGTCCTTCTTTAAATCCTTGCAAAGATCTTGAAAACTAGATTTCTAAAATGGGGTCACATTCCCTTCTGGAAGATCTAGAGATTTAATTTCATACATGTTATGATGAAAAGAATGATAAGGATTTCCAACCACTAAAACTTCCAACAAAGGAGTCAAATGACCTTTGAATGGAACATGCAATACGACATTGGAAGTGGTTTTTCAACTACTACAACTTTTGGTTGAAAGCTCCTAAATCAAAGTTCATATGTGAAAATTATGAACTTACAAAGTAGTGGGACTCATAACTTAATAGTTTCAAATCCCAATCCTATGAATTTTAGTCATTTCCATGTAGGCCATACCATCAATCATAGAATAAATTAAAGGGAAGAAAGTGATGACTTTTTTTAGATTCAAACCATGGTGTGTTTTTGTGAACATGAATTGCATTGTGATTTATGCATGCACCATTTGGGCATCAATTTGCACTAATTAATCTTTTTCTTGGTTTATGCAAATTGACCACCTTGAGCTTAACATATTGAGTGCCCTTGGGCCTTTTTCTTGATTTATGCATATTGACTTTGCTTAATCACATTTCAAAAAAATTGCATAGCCTTTTCATCATTGAGGAACTAGGGAACATGCCCAAAACTTTCAAATCTTTCACAACACCCCATATTGAACAGTTTTCTTTCATACATTATGACAAGCCTTTAGGGTTGTGTCAATTTTCATTAATTTTGAAACATAATTATGGACATAAAAATGATAAAATACTTTTTTAAAAAAACCCAAAATGAAGATAGATATATTATACCCCATCTTGTGAAAATTGAATATTTGAATCATTTACTTTTGACATTCTCCATTTGGAGAAGGCTAAATCCCAATCTAACAATGGTGTATTAGGATGAATGAATGATATATTCTTCAAATAATCTAACATTTCCAAACCAAAGGAAGACCTATTGATTTGTTTTCAATGAGGTTTTTTTATTAAAGGCTTCACATGATGTTATACTTGTAGGAATGCAAAGTGTACAACTTGCCATTACCACATGCAATGATAAAATTTCCCTACAACTTCATGCCAATAGATATGATTACAAAATATTTTCAAGCCTCCACCAAAATTAAATCATTATAGCTTATGAACAATGCATCAATAAATTGGTGATATTTGAAACTTGAAATCAATTAAAAGTTGAAAATCTTATAATATAATTATGTTAAATAGTGTTAAAGAAACTCCACCCATATTCAACATTAATTTGAACTTGCAACAATATCTTTCACATCCAAACTTACTTTTTAACTATTTCCCAAGGCCCCTACACCCATAAACAAGAAACTAGGATTATAAAAGGTCAAAACTTATTAATAGCAAACCACTTGAACTATTCAATATATCTAGTCAATCAAAAGCAAGTGTTACACCATGTATAATGGTTTCTACCAACTTCAACATATGGAGCAAAAATATTGAGCCAAAGCCATTTTATTGAGCTTGGTGAGCAAGCTTTTAATAATTTTCATCCAAAACATGTTGTGCAATGTGTTCTAGCAAAGATATGTTTAGGTAAAACAAATGTTGACAATCAACATATTTGACTTGAACAAACTTACTTTAACCACTTATCAAGATTTTAACCTACCATCAAAAGTAGAAATGTCCACATCTAATGTTGGAATGCAATACAAAACTTATCAAACAACACATAATCACCAAACTTTTTAGGACTTGTGTTTGGACCACATGGCTAATGTCACTTGACAATATGTCACAATGTTAGACTTGGTGTTAAGGGTGTTTTCGATTCCCTCAATATAAACAAAACTATTTTCTACTTTGGAAAATTTATCTTGCATACAAACATCTATAAACAAAACTATTTTCTACTTTGGAAAATATATCTTGCATACAAACATCAATAGGTGTGTTCTAATTCAGATTTGAGAACAAGAAGAAAAAAAAACATGACGATGTTTATTTACAAATGCACAAATTACAAAGAAAATTCGAAATTGATCCAAAAACCAAATTAGAAAAAGAAAACTTTTTAATCTTCTTCAAATCCTTCTATTTATACCAAAACATAATGTTGTTTTCATTTAAATAGTCACTAGTTGGTATATCAATCAAGTAATTCAAAATTAAATAGAAATGGCTATTGGCCATAGGTTGATCAACAAACCTATTCTCTCAATAAACTTTGTTACCCCAATAAACCCATTATCAATTAACTTATCAAACCAGTTACTCTAATAAGCTTGTTACCGGTTAACTTAATAAACTAGTTACCCATTGTCTAATAACAATTTAATCGATTTCTCAAAATGATAATCTTTCACCAATTACATATTGATAACAATCATTTATTATTTACAATAAATGAAAATTTGGGTTAACATTACCTCTTCTTGAAAGCCAAATTTCGTCCACAAAATCAAAATCTTCTTGCTTATTGCTGCAATTAACTTAGTGATAGGTCCTACAAGCGATTCAACAATAGATTTAACCAAAGGACCAAGTTCTAGTTTTGATTTTTCAACAACATGTGTGTCCACCAAAACTCCTATTAGAGTTGTAAAAACTTTTGATGCATGTGGAGTAGTTTCTAGCATAATAATTCTTGCATGTACTTTAATATGAGGTATTACCAATGGTACAGTCTTAAAAGTAACATGTGTCTGCAAAGTTCTTATTTCGATGTTTGCAACTATGGCAAGTGCATCAATAGGTACAATTCGTAACAATGGCAAAGTATAAAATAAATCAACATAATAAAATCCTCTTCACATTTGTGTTGGCACCTTAGTAGTAATAACAACCAATTCACTTTGAATACCAATAGTTGTTGGTACTAGTTCCATAAATGTAGGAATTTGGGATACTCCAACACCTCCCTCAGTCTCCATCAATTTTGAATTTAATCAGTCATACGTATACTCTAAAAAATTTACTTTATAGGCAACCAATTCAAACATGCATGCTTATTCATCAACATGGGCAATTTCCAAGTTTTTTTTAATTTGCTCCTCTTTAATTTTTTGCATAATTTAGCACCACTCCTTCCACTTTGGATTCCTATCCACTAATGTTTAGTTTTGTATTTTCAACAAGGCATTATCCAACATTAATTCCTCAAACTCTCTCAACCAGTTGTCCACATGCAAGGTCTGAAAAGTCTTACTAGGAGATATTCACATTGCTTCCACCGTGTCTTTCAGTTATTGAATTTGAATTCGTAATTCATGAATGCAATTCTCTAACTCCACGAAATAGTTGTCAATTACCCATGTTGCTGGTTCCAGGCTTGTTCCAAAGTAGTAAAAGTTATTTCTTGCTACACATTAACAACGTCCATCTTCCCGTAATCCCTCATCAACCGATCGTATTCACTTTGCAAGGTCTTGAAGTCATTACGTCCCTTGAAATGAACTTAGTTAAGTTCATTGTACTCTTATCGCAAGATCTTAACCTTTTTATTACTTTGTCAACATTAACAGATTTGGCAACCAAATATATGTTGCAATTTGAAGCTTGGTGACATGTGCTTTTATAGCAATTAATTCCTTGTCCCAGTTTTGAAAAGCTTATTAAACACTAACTAGTTTCTAAACAACAGGTATGCAATTGGTTGTTTGTTTTTTCAAGTACACCTTTAATAAAAATATACATAATTAGCATATCAATTAGATTGTTTATAATCTATGGCTAGGTTTGTGTTTAAGTAAAGATGTTTGCTCAAATAAAAGGTTAATATTTTTAAGACTTTCATGCTGAGCATAGGTTGTAGAGGTTTCAAGAAAAACATAACCTAGTGCATTCCTAACTTGTTGAACATGTTCAACCTTAACTGGCAATGGGTTGTTAATTGGTTGTGGTGTAATAGAAGGCACATTGACAAGTGAAGGTGGTTTATTTGTTACCTGTTTGGAATCAAATTCACCTCTTTCCTCCATCACTTCATCACTTTTTATTTACATAGAATCATCATCATGTTGTGCGATTTGTTCAATCTCCATTTGTTCATCTTTTTTTTTCATATTCAACAATCAACATTCGCTAACAAGTATGAGTTTTTTTTTTTGGTGGTGAAATGGTTAGCTCTGGACTCAACTGGTCCCGTGGTGTTGGTCGTTATGTGTGCATTTTCAACTAGTGGGATTGATGCATGGGTTGCAAAGAAACATTGGTAGAATGCACCTGTCTATTCATTGATGAACGATTCCCATGTGATTACTTTAAGGGATTGTGGTTGTTCATCAACAACTTGTTTTTTCTTATGCTTCTTATGAACAAGTTATGTTATTAGATAATCAATAGGTGATTCTTCATTAGAAATTGGAAACCAATGTCGTAAGCAAACCTCAATGACCGGTCTTGAATAACATGTGGTTGTTTTCCTATTAGGTGTTACTTGTCCAATCATTATTTTCTTCTAATGCTTTATCCCCCATGTTAATTCAATGGACAAATATGTCAACATGATAAAATATTAGTTAATGTTCTTACCTTAGTTCACCAAATTGAAAGTTATGGCTATTCAGTTACTAAAATCAACCAACCTCTCCGACTAATAAATAATCTACATGATAGTTGCAAATTTGGCATGAAGCTCCTCCTTCATGCATATTACATTCCATTGCTCCTTTTCCACAAAAGCATTTAATCTTGTAATGTTCTTGAGAACAATTTATGTTTCTTTGACTAGTGCATTGGTTGCATCAACAATCCTTTTAGCACTTGACAAAAAATTGTTTTGATATTAATGCCTGATCAATTATGATTTTTTCACCATATACCTTGGCTTAGGTTCTTCCATCCTTTGTGGACTCCTAGGTATGTAAAAACTCCTCCAATAGGTCCCCTCGTGGCACAATCCAATGTATAGCAAATAGGCCTACAAAATTGGCTTTAACTACCCATTTTCACTTTTTAAACCCCATTCAAATCCATTGCAACATCTTTTATATTTCCTTTCCCTCAATTAGTGCTTGTTTCCAAGAAACTCTAGTAAAAGAACAAGTATCCTCCATCACTTCCTTCCCCTTGCGCCACATCATGTGTTTTAAACATGTTCTGGTATGAATTGGAATGGGTGCAAACGATGGAACTTGTTCAAATACTTCGAATAAGCCTACCTGAATCAATTGTGATGTAAAATTTGTAGGTTTTTTAGTCTCAATTATTTGATTAATTATTGGGCCCATCTTTTTTTTTTCTAGAATTGCTTTGACAATGTAGGTTGTTGGAATAGGCGAAATAACCCATTGAAGATTGTGCAACATTTCCTCAAGTCTTTTTCCAAGAGCTACTTGGCATAATGCTTTTAAAATTTCATCGTCAATTGTTTACCCTTCCTTATAATTCTCACTAAGTTCTTCAAATGTAGGAGGTGGTTGTGAAACAAATAGTTTTATGTATATAGCCCCAATGGTTTTTAAGCACTTTTCTATTTTTTGTTGAAGTTTTTTTGTCTCTTTGTTCTCTTTCCTCTTGTTGTCTCTATACTTTTTTCTCATGTTCACGAGCTTTTTCTTTCAACTAATCTTACACATTCATCCCTTCATTAAAAAAACACAAAATACAAAAAAATTAAAAGATGTAGAAATATTTGCATTGGTCCTTTATATTGTAGCCACAACGTTAAGGTTGGCAACTCTTGGAAAGTGATGTAGCTTTTACTGCAAAAGGGCTTTACTAAAATGACACTTGTGATTAGATTAACTAACACATCATTGGATTGCATAGTAATAAAGGTTCTAGGTTCCTTTTCAATTGGTTCCTTTTACCAACATGTCATTAATATTCTTTTCAACTAGTTTGTTAATGAACAAGTTACAAGATTTGTTTGTCTCAATCGGTTATTCAATTAATAGGTTGAAGGGTACTATCATGAATAAAAATTTTATTACAATATTCTATTACAATTTGTGCAACTACATTATACCTACATTATGTTTTTGTGGTTTAAGTAATAGTTTTTTATGAATTCACCTTGAGGTTTAACAATATTGACATGGATTCCATCAATATATAACACCTTGAACATGAAGTACCCCACACTATTTTTTAATCAATTATGCCCCAAGGGAAGTTTCTTTCATTTTTTTCAAATAACGTGCAAAAAAAAAAGGTCCAACCTATTGAAAGAAAGTAATTTTTACAATTTTCTTAAATGTAAATAAGGTGTTTAGAATTTTAACGTGAAAATACACCTAACATATATTTTGAATATTTTTAATTTAATAAAAAAATCTTTTAATATTATTTTATTTCATAACATACCAAAAAATACCCCTTTGTTTCATATGTTTCATAAAATACACAAAGAATGATTTTCATGGGACTCTTTCATAACAATGTTTAAATCAATGTTTCCCCTCCCCCGCATGGTCTACACATAATCACATTCTTGTATACGTCATTAACAACATGTATGAATTCTGATAGAATGAACAAAATTATCAACTTTCTCATTGCAAACAAGTCATTGCATGTTTGCACCATGTGCTAACTTGCACAACACACCTAAATTTTAAATGATTTTTTTCTATATTTTGGTTATATATGATAGGTTGAAGTTGTTTTGCAATAGTAAATATAATGTTCTTATTCATATGGAAATTTTCTACCTTCTTATTTTCATCAAATTTAGTTTCTATTTTGGAGAACTAGGTAGTGTTCTTGGGCTTCACCCAATGACCCAAAACCAATGACAAAACATTCAAAGCACTATACAAATTATATTCAAAAAACAAGAAGAATAACATACATGGTTTTCAATATTCACTATGGATTTCTATCCAAATTGATGAAGTTTGTAATAGGAGTAAATTGACCAAAACATTTTTTGGTCATTTCAATTAATACCATGATGCAAGTTGCATGTAACATTTTAATTTGATCATCCATGACAAATTTCAATGCAATTGAATGACTTGGAAACACATTAACAAATAACAAACAATGCAAACAAAAGAAACACAAATAGTGATGACGCATTTAAGATTTGTGAAATCCTTTGAAGAAACCTTTCCAATGACTTATCACATGTTCATTTCAAATGTCATTTGACCATTATTTCTTGGGTTTTAGTAGTTGGTTTGAGTCAAGTTTCCAATTTGACTATTCACCATTCTTTTAGCTAAATTTCAATTCACAACTCCACATAGAAAAATGTGACCCCATTATTGACATTTATGATTGAAGACTTTTCCAATGGTGGGCGAAAGCACAATATAGTGACATACTTCTTGGCCCCTTTCAAGCCTTTATGGATATAATATTATAGTAGATACCTTTCAAAATATGATGCATTAATTTTGGGTTTTAATTTTGGTGTTTGGGCCTTAGCATTAGGATATTCACAAAGTTGATGCTATGGGTCCAAACATGGTAAATTAGACTACTCATGTTCCTTGCATCAAATGAACATGAAACATCAAGTAGGCTTTGATATATTGAACTTGAAAAATTAATTAGTTCAATAATAATATGATTTTTTTTTCAATTTTGTAAAATTTTAAAATAAATTAAAACTACATCTTGAAAGTATGTTTAAATATATTCATTGAAGTTCAAGCAATTAAAGTTCACAATTTACTTTATAGGCTTTAAGTGGGTTGTAAACAAATGACATATTACATTATTATTATTTTTGAATTAATGGGGTCCTAAACTGTACTTGTGGCTTTTCATCTTTTTCACATTTGAATCAAAATATATCCATTGTGTAAGGTAAAAATAGGTTTTAAAAAAAAATTGCAAATCAATTTCAAACATACTTGTTGCCTACTTTTATTATACTAAAAAATTTCAAATTTTATATTCAACTTACCATAAACCCAATGGAGGCATATATATTTTCAAAATGAAACATATAAAGTTTTCCAATCTACTTTCTTGTGTTTTTGTAAGAAAATATTATATTTTAAAATGGGATTTTAGGCAAACATATTTTTTGGTTTAATTTACCATGTTTTCACCCCTATATAATATTATTTGAAATAAATTTGTAAATAAAAAATCATTTAAATTTAAAAAACCCTAGGTATATTTATGGTATATTTATTATAGGATTCACTAAGTATTTGGTTTGATTATTCATTCAAATAAGTGTTTGAAATGGATTTATGCATTAGCCCAATTCATAATGTTTGTCATTATTTATTTCAAAATGATTACTTGTTAAAATTTCAATTTATCACATACTTATGGTCAATGCCATGAAAAAACCCCATTCGTGTAATGAGAATTATTAAAATTTTCACATGGTTTAGAATTATGGTACGTATAATCACATATGCAATATATATTACAAATTTCATAAAGGTTAAAAATCATTTCAATTATTTTGGAATATATTTTCATTTGTCAGTACATAATTGCAAGGGTATTTTTCATATAAATATATTCCAATCTACCATGATGTATGTAGGAAAAAAATAGTTTTTTCAATTTTATTGCTTGGTTATGTTCTATCATAATATGCAAAAACGTTATGAATTGTTTCATCTTGACATGGTTTAGACTCAAAAACAATCACCTAGGAAAAACACTACAATGTGACTACATAAAAAGGTCACCATGATGTGCTTTTCAAATTGAGCCCCCAATGTATTATGATTTTGATTTGTAATAAAGTGGAAATCCATGGCACGTTCCTAAGCTCCCAATCAAAAAGGAAAGTGTGAAAGTTTTAGGATGAGATTTGGATGAACTTTTAAGTTGAATTCATGACCATATCAAGTTTTTTCAATATTCCTAAGAAAAAATTCCAAAACTTTCAAACTTTGGGGGTTCATAATTTTTTCCTTTCACCTCCAAATTAATAGTTCTTAATGGAAAATTATAGTCTTTGAAAAGGATTTTCCAATGATGTATAAAGATTTTCAATTAAAATTCTAGTTTGATCTTGTTACATGTTAATTAAATGTTCAAGAATCATTTTGATAGTTTGATTCCAAAATTTCATTGAACCACATAACTTGTGTTTACAATCCTTGTTTTGGGAACATGCTTCATTATATTGTAATCCTTTTCAAAACCTTTGCAATAGTATCAAAAAGTCCCAATTTAAACATGGTTTGGTTCATCAAACCTTGATCCAACGATTTGGGACATCGCAAAACATCCAACTCCATATTAGTGAGAATTTGTTTAGGAGTGTTGGAACCTTTTTGGACCTCACACTTTCCCACATTTTCCCCTCACATTTCTGGGAATGTGTTTGAATCTTGGTATACCTTATCCTCATTCTCAACCATTTCCCATATCATGCCCTAACATTTAACCTAGACAAAACAAACAAAGACATATCAAAAAATATAAAACAAATTGAAAACAAAAAGTTGCTTCAAAATCAATATGAAATTGTGTGGCACCACCAAGCTTTAAATATGCAAAAACAACACAAATCAATAATAAGTAAAAAATCTTGCAACTTTAATGTAGTGACAAAATAAGATAGAAAAGCCATGACACTATGAAAATGTCAATGTGGACGAAACAAAATAACTTGTAATGTGTTAAAGTTTTTATGACAAGAAAAAATGAATTGACTCTAAAAAATCACAACCCATGGATGAAATCAAATATTTTCAAGAAGTCAAAGTGCAAAGGGAATCATAGCAAACAACATGCAACCAAAGGAGTCACATCACACAATGTGCACAAAAGAAGAATCATGACATAAAAAGAAGAAAATATCGAAGTAAAGCTTCAAGTAAAAAACAAGGGAACTTTAAAATAAAAAGTTTTTGAATAGATAGAAACTTCACAATAGATTATGAGATGAAATGATAAAATTGAGTGATTCCTTTCACTATGAATGGATAGAAAGGATGAGCCAATGGAAAGAAAAAGTTAGAAGATGATGATGTTAGTGTTATTGATGATTTGGTGGCATCTATCATATCATCTTCTATGTGAATGCATGTGGAAATTTGGGTATTATTTACATCATCACCACATTTTGCGATATATGATTCAATGACAACTTGCAACATTGTTAGGTACCAACACTTAACCCTATATAATTTTATGTGTGAAGGGTTCCTTCCAAACTAAACTAACATTGAGGCCCTTTCTACATTAATGCTTGAAAGTTTGTGACCATCAAAAATAAAAAATTTATGACTAGAGAAAAAATAATTTCAAGGTTCAACTTCACATTACACAAGGTTGAAAAACCAATAGATTAAGAAAATGTAAATAGATGAAAAATAGACATTAAATGCACTATGGATAATGTTTTGTGGTCTAATGAACTTGCTATTAGGCCCATTTCATGCTTACTTATTTGAAGTGGGACTTGTAATTAATCATGGTCTAAATGGGCCTCAGTAATAAGTCTATTAGACCATGAGTCCAAAAAATCATGATCATTCAAATTCTGATGATCCAAATTCAAAATTTTCATCTTTTTAGCTGTGTTATTTGGGTTGAAAAAGTGAGAGTTGATAGGTCACAAATGAAGGTAGGTCATAAGGTAAGAAAATTTAATTCAAGAGATGTGTAACTTCCAAGATTTTCATTTTTTAACAATCCCATTTTTACAAACAAGTATGCTATGTTTACATTGTAAACCTAACAAAGAATTGTGGTTTTGGAGTTCAAATGCATGGTTGCACATTGTTTTAGTCATGTTGTCGATCAACACTTTTGTAATGATTAGGAAGAGAAAGATTGAGTGTAAGAAAAAGAGAAAAGAGGTGGCAATAGAGATGGCATGGAGGAGGGGGTTGATAGGAGGTGCAATGGTGAAATGTGGGAGGATATTAATGTTACAATTTTGATTGGATTAAATTAGGCCTTGAAGGTTGTGAGACTCTTCTAGTTCTAGGGATGAAAAGTTATAGATTGTTGAAAAAACTATAGATCTCTATGATAAAAATGGGTGTTTTGCAACTAGCCTTGCAATTCAATTTTTGAGTTGTAGAGGACATTTGCAACTCACTATATTTATATGCCATGAATGTTAATAGACAAGTTGCATGAGTTGTAAAATTGCAACTCATCATATATACGGTACAACTCATTGCAACTCAATTGTAACTTTATCAAAATAACTCAATTTCAACTATTATGCAATTCCATAATAACTGCACCCATGATGTCATGTTTACATCATTGATTGTCATCCATCTATTAAAATCTAACATGTGGCATTATGAAAAAAAATTGAGATAATTTTTTTTTGAAATATTGATTTCCATCGTTCATAATGATTGTTCACGATGGTACAAAATTATGACACGTGGCATAATAAAAAATTGTCACATGGCATTATTATATTTTGAAATAAATTTTTAAAAAATCTATTATAGTAGCTAAGTAGGTTGTGCATAACCATAGGTAAGTAAGTTGGTAGTTTTTAAAACCTACATACTTACATATTTACTTAGGACCTACATACCTACCTACTTAGGGTCATAGGTAGGTAAAAACAAAAAAAAAGGCCATGAAATTTTATTTTTTCATTTTATGTTTTCCTATTAGGTTGAACTCTTTTGAGTTCATTTGAAAATGACATTTGTATTTTAATGTGAAAATATGAATAAACAAGCCTTCTTTATATATATTGTAATATGGGATTATAAAACAAAGCGTATGGGTTAAATTTTTTAGTTGTTCTTTAGTTGCAAATTAAGTTGCAATTGAGTTGCAACTATAATACTTTAGTGCTTAGGGCAAGCCAGATCCAAGGGGAAGCCTCCATTCTTTTTAGTGTCCAAAGAAAACTTGAACCCTTTTTATTGGTGCTTACGAGGTCCTAAAAATTGTCAGAAATTGAATAGAATTGAGAAAGTTATGGCTCCCAAAAGTAGAGGGGTCAAAACTAAAAAAAACAAACCACTAAATGTTACAAAGGCCAATTCTCAAACACCTAAAAAACATTTTATATGTTGTTCTATTGCCATTAGAGTTCAAAGATGAGTTCTAAAACTTCAAGTGGTGCTCTTATAACACTTTAAATCGTGTAAAATGAATAAGAAATAAAAAAGTTATGAGGTTTGAAAGTAGGAGGGGTCCAAAAAGAGAGAGAAAAAAAAAGAGAAAAAAATGTTTTGTAAGTTGGAATGTTTATTTATCTTCTTGTAATTATTTCATTATTATTTTTCATTTACATTTCAAAAATGTTTTTTAAAGCTCAACATAATGTTCGCATAACATTTTAAATCACTCAAAATGAAACACATATGATTGAAAATATAAGTAATTGATGAATATGTATTTTTATTAAGTTATAAATAATTATATTATAGTCATAACATAATTGAATAATAGTACTTTAATAATGGCACACTTAATTAATTATCTTTTTGATTCAATTATAATGTTGCCTTCAACAAGCCAGGTGCCTTGCCCCTATTTGTAGCTGCCTTAAACCCTAACTTTAATTTAAAACCCAAACCCTACATAACCAAAACCTTAACCCTGAGAATTGAAACCATTGGTTTAATTGGCGTTTAAGCTTGGGTGATATCAGGTAAGCCAATTTTCAATGGGGTGGTTCTTTCTTTCTGCTGGGTTAAATCTTAGGGTTATTCTAAAACCCTAACCTAGACCCTAACCCTGAGGACTGAAAGAAGGGGTTAAAAAATCTTAACTGAAGTTCAAGCTTGGGTGGATATCAATTCAACCAGTTCTTAAATTGGGCGGTTCTTTCTTGTCATAGGACCTTTCAGCTGAAGAAGGTTCGTTTTAGTTGCTGACATTTGCTGCTGAGGTTTTGGAATAGAACCGGGAAAATACCCGTCCTGATTCTGAATGAAATTTCGATAGCTGCCCCAGCACTGGCAACAACAAGCTCCGGGCAGGGTATTTGATAAATCAAATCAACACTGGTTTTGGGTTTGAGACCACCGCCTTCGGGTATTTGGAAAAACCAGAATCAAAGAGCTACCACCAGTTCCGGTTACTTCAAAACCCTCAAAGAGCTGCCAGGTTTCAAGAAAGAACCGGAGGGTTTTTGGGTGGTTATTTGACCTTTTCAAGACTTTGGGAACCGCGGTTATATATCGGAACTGGGTATTTGTTTTTTGGGGGTCTGAGAACCGTGGTTGCGAACACCTAGAGCCGCCCTGATACCCGGCGGGGTGCTTTGGTGCAGTTTCTAGTGTCCGCCCAACACTGGGAACAACCATTGTGTCCACAACAAGCAAGGGAGGTGCACAACAAGTAAGAGGGCGTCAAGACGGTGAAATGGAATTTTTTTTGGTTGACAATGGGTGCATGAGATGTATGTGGGTGCAAGAAATCCAGGATGCCACAAGAGTTGAGAGAAGAATTCAAAGGAGTTGGAGAAGACCTTAGGCTTTTTGGGTTTTTGTGTGTTGTAAAAGAGTAAGAAAGCCATGGAGGAAGGGAGTGATGGAGTTTTGGGAAATGGAGTGGAAGAGATCGTGGAGCAGATTATGGGCTCCAGAGTTTCACCTACATCCCCTAATGATGATCGACTTCGCTTTGAGCGCTTGCAAATGCAACGCATCCGGGAGCTTGATATGGAGCAATTGGAGGTGGAGGACGCTGACTCTGATTTTGGAAGCATTCTGAGTGACAATGGTTCTAGGTCTTTCCATCAATCCCTCTCTCCCTCCCCTCTCCTCCCCTCCCCTCCCCGCCCTTTCTCTGTCCTGAGAAAAAGACATGAGTATTGGCAGCACACATGTGTCAAGATCGTTTCTGTGAGGGGAATTAGGGTTTTTGCTTTTGGTGCGATTCAAGCTGGTTCATCACTTTTTGTAGTGATTGTTTCATTTTCCTGAGATGAGAGACATCGGACATCAGGCTTCTTGCTCAGAGCTACATGGATGTGGTGTTTGTTTGTGGTCTTTGATAACAGCTCCAGTAGGTCAAAGTATGTATTGTCTTCAAGAACACAGGCCATCACCTCGTGGATTTAGATAGAAGAAGACTTGTTACAAGGCATCTAGGGTTTTAGCTGTTTATCATGCTTTTTTGAGGGCTCCTAGAGGATCATGCTTTTCAGGTTCTGTGTGTTTTCGTTTCAATCTTCTCTTCCTGTTTCCTTCTTTGGTGCTTTTTCTTGGTTTGTTTCTATAATCTTAAACATCTGAAGGTAAGTTTTCTTCTGTGATTCTTGCCAAATACAGTTCCCAAAATGGAATTTTTATCCCTGTCACTTTAATTGAACTTCCTCCCACGAGGTGGGCATTCAAGTTGGCCATACTTTGCAGCTTATCAATGTCTTGAGTCCCCTCATAAAGCATCGGTTCGTAAAATCTCAACCCCTTTAATTCTGAGCTCTTGGGTAGTGCCCTAGTGACCTAATTATTTCAGTCTTTGTGTATGATGTTCACATGGGTACAATTTTTTTCCTCACTTGTTCTGATGCTCCCTTCCATTATAGAGTGCTTTTCTGCAATCCTTACAAAGAAGTAGCTTGGAATAAGTTAAATCTTCAGGTCAAGAACTGTAGTTGCCTTTGATAGGATGTTTGTGTCCCATTGTTTCAGACTGATTTCTGTTGGTTCAAATGTCATGTCAGCCCTTAAATTCAAATATGTTTGGTTGAAGGATCAAGGCAAGATGAGGTCTATGCAGTCCCTCTGTAGCTTGAAGGTAGCAGAAGCTTCAAGTTTATGTTCTAAACTGGATTTTCTGACGGATAACTTGTTCCTCATATATGGTCAATCGGTCTTTAAGCACTCAATTGCTATATCGATGGGTACTAATTGTGCAGTCTTCTTAGCTAACTTCTATGACATCATTTTCATATGTGAGTTTTCTTTTTTTCATTGTTTTATTAATTCTAGTTCTTGTACAGGTTTTGTTCTAACTTACTTTAATATGATGGTTTGTAGATATGTTAGTTCCTGATATTGTGGATTTCTCCCACTTCATGTAGCTAGACAAGGACTCTATTGGCCTCTATTGGCACTGGCATGTACCATAAATCATTACTTGAATGTGATTGTACTTCTAGTAGCTTCTCTTGCAATTTCTTGGATTAGTTTTACCTCAAGATTCAAAGGCTTGTAGATTCACACTTTTGACAGTTCTCAGGATAATATGCAGGTATTAACATGATTCTTATCACTTGTGTTGATTCTGGTATTTCAGATTTGTAAAATTTGGAGTTGTCAACAGTCAGCTTTAGTAGATTTGTAAGGATTGTAGCATATAAGAGTTTTTTGTAGTTCAAATAGTCTTCTGAAGATGGAAAAGTTACTGTTCATAGTTTCTATCAACTGAACCAGAGGCTTGTTTTTATTGTTATTATTTTAATTTTTGCTGTTCCTCTTTCTTCTTGGTTTCCTTGTCATCTCCTTCTCTTTTATGCTTGGTTGAGTTTGCCAACATCATGGCTGAGTGTTCCTGTTATTGCTGATTGTGTGATAGAAGCTCAGTAAGTTGGTTAATGTATGACATAGACCTCCACCCACTCCATGCTTTGAGCTGATGAAGTTAGTGGGGATGTTGTTGTAGATGACCACCATCATGCATACTACTGTGAACATTCGTGTGACTGTTGCTGTTGTTCAAGTTATTCCTCAGTTTGGTTTTTCTTTCCCCGCACTTTAGTGTTGGTTTTCTTTTAGTCCTGTTGCTAATAGGTTATCAGATCTGAAATCTCTATAAGCTTGTTATTGGGTCATCTCTCAATTCTTTTTATGTTGAATTATTTTGCAAGTATGGAGATATTTGCAGTAGCTATGGGGATATTTATTTTCCCTTTCTCTTCACGTTCCCTTTCCTTTCTGGTCTCCTTGGTCATGTTTCACTGAGCTAGCCAGCATGTCAGAGCCAAGTCTGCCCATTGTGACAGAAACTCAGCACATTCTTTAGTTCACAACATTGATCCCATTGGGAGCTGATGAAGTCAGTGGGGATGTTATAGTAGCTGGTCATTACTTGCTGTTGAAGATCACTGTACAGCAAACAGTCTGTTGAAATATATTGTTGCTGACAGTGTTCTCATAAGAATGCTCATGATAACAAGAATGGTTGCTAATAAGTTTGGTCCATGTGCTCTGTCAGTATTGCAGGCCATGGTGATGGAGGTGGAGGTGCTCGTGGTGGCTTCACATTTGACACAAACCTTGCTTCCATGCACACTTATCTTGGAGGTCTGTTCTGATTGGAAGAATGATACCGAATGAGGGCTAGATTTCTCCCTGCTGATTAACTCAGGGGGAATGTAATGTTTCCTCTGTGTTGATAATACTTCATCTCTTATCCTCTCTTGGAAATACCTGGGAATGCCATCTTAATCTGACTCTCTTCCACTGTATCAGGTTGATTGTTCACTTGTATAGGTAGGAGGTCTTAATAAGGTCCATGATTTTGTTTTGATGAGATTTTGTTATTCCTTGGTGTGTGGATATTATCTTATTGCAAGGAGTTCTGCTGCTTGCTAAATGCTTGCAGAGGTGGAGGATGTTACAAGTTGTCGCACTTTTGCTGACGGGGGAGCAGTACTGACTCTAGCAATGTTTTATCTGGAGGGTGAGTTTTATATCTCTGTTGAAGGAAATGTTGCTCTCTACAGTCTTTATTGTAGCCTCATCTAGTTTCATGTTGTAGTTTTGAGGACATGATTATCAGGTTTGGCTGTTGCAGGGATAGTTCTCTTTCCAGAGGACACACTTCCACTTCGTGTGCTTCAACCACGATTCTTGGCTGCTGTAGACCATGCAAGGCATAGTGTGGAAGCTCCTAATTTGCTTGGTGTGGTAGGTCTTAAAACTGTATTCTATGTTTATCCTTAGCATATGCCTTGGAAGTGTTAGGCATGCACAATGCAACTATTGTACAGATGTTGTGTGAAACTGATTGTAATGCTATTGCTGGTCCAATTTATAGACCTGAAGGAGTAGCAATATGGTCAGTTTTGACCTTCTGCAATGGGTTAATGAGCTGTTTACTCACTTGGTGAAGGGGTGTCCCTAACAGCGATTCTTGGGTATTTGCAGATACATGTGCGAGCCAGGCCACAAGATGGGCAAGTACATGTTGCATCTGTGGGGACCACTGCAGAGGTATTGCCCTTATCATTAGCCTGCCAGGACAATGAGTTTACATTATATTCTTATGAAGAGTGCCTGCTAAAGAACCACTTGTAGCATGCAATTTGAGTTTCTGGTCTCTCAGTGCTTGTCCCTGTCAATTATGCATTTGTATCCATTGCACAGATACAGATTGCTGGATTGCTAGATGATATATGCTTTGAGTGTGTCAATGCACGTGCTCAAGAAAGACTGGGGGGCATCCATTCATTAGCTCTTATGTTGTTATCCAAGGTCTGGTCTTTTTGGGCAGATTCGCCAACTCCGCCAGCTTGCCAATGGCTCAATGAATGTGGTTGCAAAGGGCCGACAGCGGTTTCAGGTCTGCAATGCATGGACACAGGCTGATGGAGTGGTACTCACTACTCTGTAAAAGTAGACTCCCTGTTGGGCAGCATGCATAGATAATAAGGGAGGAGGAAGGGTAATTGGGTTTAGTGCAGGAGGATGCTGCTTTGACAGTTTTCATACAGGGTCAAGATCTTACTGTGAAACACCAGAAATTGAGTTTAACTTTGTTTTGTGTTTGTCATGTGCAGCTGTTTGCTCAAGTTCAAATCATAGAAGAACAGACTCCACTACACATACCACGAGATTCATTTGGGTTGTTAGCTTCTGTGCCTGTGTTTGAGAGTGGTAAAGTTCCACGAGTAGCTGCCACATCACCTCTGCCATATGAACTGAGTGATGATGAGACAGCTGAGTGTGAAGTTTCTGATTCAGATTCAGGCACTGAAGAGGATAGAGTTTTACATAGGTGAGGCTCACTGTCTGCCTAGCACTTGTACAAACATTGCATTTAGGATCTCCAAGGTTTAGGGAGGAGGGCGGTTTTGTAGTTCACAGTCTTTTGTTAGCAAGATGAACCATCAGTGATGATAAGATGCTGTGTGAAACATGTGTTTTAGAATTTGAAGGTGTGAGTCCTTTACACATTAGATGACCGGACTTTTCTATCTTACAGCATAATTTGCATATGTATGCACATGTGATGGTATTTGCTGATACTGTATAGCCAATCTCTCAAACCGCACATAAACAGGTCTGCTTTGCTTTGTGTTGGGACTGTAGGTTCACTCAATTTGCAGCTGCTAGTGATGATCTTCTACGTGTTATTGAGAGGGAGATGGGTGATGAGAACGATGATGAAGAAGAGAGACTACGCTGGTTGTGGCGGATACAGAGAGTACACCACTCAGGTCTACAAACCCTGGGTCATGATGGAGAAGGCAATGCGGTGGGAGAAGGTTCACAAAGAGTCGAGAATCAAGACAGTGAAGAGATGGATCGTCAGGAACAGGGAGCGCCAGTAGCACAAAACAGTGGCAGTGCTATTGGGGTTGAAAGACTGCTGGAGGGGAGTTGGGGTGGAGCTTGTAAGGCATGGGCTGTTGATGAGTCTAAATGGCGGTGGAGAGCCCAGCGCACAGCCTGGCCACACTGGGTATACCGGCAATTTGATGCCTATGAGTTGGCACGACGAGCTGCTGGTAAGTGTTGAAGCATTGGGTCTTTTTTTACTCTTATTAAGTACAAACTATGTGTCTTCTTATAGATTTGGGTTTACCTGAGTCAGAAGCCAAACCAAATGAAGAGCCAGTTGTTTGACTGCCTGGATCTTATGGACAGATATGCTAAGGCAAATAGCTGATCTTCCACGGCTGGAGGCTATGGTCCGAACCCCCACTCTTTTGTCCTACTATATTGCCAGCAATATGCCACTCCAGGATGCCACCCGCCAGGAGCTCCTTGAGGTTGATGGCACTGTGCATCGACTACGTCGTGAAATTGAGCTTCTGGAAAACATGGATCAGCTGCGCTGCAAGTGCTGCTCTGTATGCACTCTTTACACATCAATCTTTGCGAACTTTGACTGCTTTAAGATGGGCAAAACCTGTATTTAAGTTGAAAGTTTCTTGCTCTTATGCAATGTGGTTTTGTCTTTCATAGGCTATAATTGCAAGGCGGAGTGACATGCTGGTGATGTCATCTGATGGACCCATCAGTGCATATGTCAATACTCATGGTTACGTGCACGAGACACTGACCCTTGCACGTGCACGTGGGCTCATTCTAGCTGGACAACCCCAGACAGCTAACAGCTGGTTCCCTGGGTAAGTTCTTTCATTCTTCAATCTTCTGATCAATTACTAGATTGACATTGACAAAATGGTTCTTATCCTATGATATTGTTAGTGTTGAGTTGTACATGTCAAGTACACAAGGTTACATGCAATTGGGGATTAAAGCTGTAGATTTGTTTGTAAAGTCCATGAAAAGGTATGGACAAACCTGCCATTTTTGCATCTAGATGATGATTTTGATCTCTTTGTCTGGGTGCCGAGTGAGGATTTTTGGTTTTGTTGAGGAAAGGTGTCTGGCACTGATGATCTGAAGGGTTGGATGTAGGTATGCCTGGATCCTGGCAGAGTGTACAGCTTGCGCAGAGCATATGGGCTGGCGTTTCATTGCAGTTTCAAAGGAAACCAGACCAAAAGCTTTTTGGGGAATTCGAAGGTCACAACTGGCAGAGAACAGTTAGGAATGAGTGGTGACTTGAAAGCTGTGAAAGAAACCAGAAGAAAGCATTTTGGGAAATTTGAAGGTCACAACTGGCAGTACAGTTGGACCTCAGAGGTGAAATGAAAGCTGTCAATTGTGTCAGTGATTTCAGATCTGCAGCAGGTAGCTCATGCACACTGGATGAAGGGTCTAGCCCTTTGTGAGTTTCAGTGATCCTGCGGAGTTTGTCATTCTGCAAAAAGCTGTGGCCTACTACTTGACCTTGTACATAAGAACCAAAGACCAAAGTGCATTGCAGAATATTTTTTATGGGGTGGTGAGTTTGAGTACAAGGAGGGCCAATTGATGTTCTGCCCT
>Ga0209208_10004116_pt1 | contig 20729 bp, 10 predicted proteins | sample S1TSphfallax_3_FD_187694 | JGI IMG/M metagenome (GOLD analysis project Ga0209208, IMG submission 187694) | Host-associated microbial communities from peat moss isolated from Minnesota, USA - S1T2_Fd - Sphagnum fallax MG (SPAdes) (version 2) | ecosystem: Host-associated > Plants > Peat moss >...
ATCAAGAACAACAAATTAGGTTTCCTGGAATGTTCACAAAGATACAAAAGATGGCACAGAAATGCTGTTCAGTCAGGTTAATGCTGGGGCACACCTCCATTTCATCCTATGCATGTGTTGAATATTTGAACTTTGAAATCCAAAAATTAGGGTTTTTCCAACTTAGTTTAGTGTTGGCCTGGAATTTTAAGCACCAATTTCTGGCATTTTCAACTTTCTAATAACCATCCATATTACTAGGTGTATGAATTCTTTTCTTGCGTGTAGGATAGGGCATTCCTGAGGAAGCATTACACCCACCACTCAAGTTATTAAATAGAGAGTAAAGCTCCCTATTGAGAGTGTTATGGTTTAAAGCTTCCCATACCCCAAGAGGAATTAGCCCTAAGGTGTAGGCTAGTTTACAACCATAATACCCCAAATGGGGTGGGCCTTAGCCTTCATAAAAACCTATTGAAACTAGTAGAAATAGAAAAATCCAAGCGTCAAGGGGCATTATAGATGTAATAGCCCCCAACAGGGGCAACTTGAGTGTAATGCTCTATCTACACCTTCAACTGCTTTAAAATTGATTCCATTCCTTCCATCAAAGGTTGGTGTGAAAATCCTATTGTAGTAAATTCTTTAAAAGCCTAAGTCATGTGTTCCCCTAAACAATCATTATTTTAAGCCCCATTATACTACAAAGAAAGGGTGATGAGTCATTTTTATTAGACATATTTCCAAAGAAAACTTATTAAAGGCCATGTGAATGTTCCAATTGTGCCCAAATATTTTATAAAAAAACATATATGGGGAATAATACATTTTGAAGAGGATGTCTATGTGAAAATCAAATCACAATTTCCCCTTCTTGGCTCATGGATTTTCTTCGTTCAATAACCTATTGTGTGTTACTCATGCTCCATCCATTCTATGAAGGTAGTGGATGCATCATTTCTACATAGAACTTTTACTTATCATTCTCTCTCCAAATTGTTCTTCTAGTGTGCTCAAATATTCATCATTTAGTTGAAACATTGTGCAAGAATCAAATATGAATATTTCGGTGTTCATCAATCATCAATAGCATGAAGTCGCTATTGTTTAGTCCAAGCGTCACAAAACACTTAAAAGTTATAAGTGCTTCATAAGAGGTTAACAACATTATTCTAATGACTCATCACCTTTTTTCAAAATGTCTTCTATCAAGCTTACTAACTCAACAATGATTCAACAACAATCAAATAACTTGGTTGCAAGTGGGTGAAATAGGTGAAAGCTTTCAATAACCATTTAATCACATAAATTATTATCATTAACACACTATTTTCATTAATATGTGAACATGAATCGATATGTTAATATGCAACATACCCTCTATGCATGTACTTATTTCATCTATTTTTGAAGTTAATGCAAGGTTGCCACCTCTACCCTAAATTATGTTTGCACCTTTATAGATTGATAAAATGTGTTTTCCAATTGTCAAAATTCACAACAAGAATATGTCAACCATCAAAGTTTGATCAATTCATTAAAAAAATCATCCAAAACCTATTTTGATACACATGGTCCAAACCAATGTTGGCCAAGTATATAGTTTGTTAGTTGATATATAACATGGTATAGGAAATGATATTGAGGATTAAACCAATTTAGTCTAACTATGAAAATATTGAGATCAATTCTTGCATTAAGCAAGTATAATAGTTCAACAAGTATTGTTCCCACTAATAGCATGATGCAATAAACTACCCCCAATATTCATTAATGTGGTTCTTTTGTTACTGCACAACTAGTTTGAATTGCATATGAAGGTACAGATTAAAGGATTTAGTGTGGTGGGTATTGTTACAGTGTTGAATGTTTTGAAAAACCACGTGGAAATTGTGTGGTTCAAAAGTTGATATTATTATTTTCTAGAGTTTGAAATGATAAATGTTGGAATTGACATGAAGTTGAAATTGAGTACATTTTAACCTATATTCAGTTTTTCAAATAATATCCACATTTATATCCAGTACTTGTTAATACTAATTTTTTTTATTACTCGTATTCAAACCATTATCAACGAGTTATAAACTTTGATATATTCATACCATAACATGTAAAGTTGGAAAAATAGAAACATGAAAAACTATTGAAATATTTTAAACATTTGGATAACACTTGCCATCAAAATTAAAACATTTCTTAAACTCCTTATTTGGATGAAAATTGGATGACAATGAATGAATATCATCCATAGGTTATAAGTTATTAATATAATATTAAACTATGCATTATTTTGCAACCATTTTATGACCTATGATGTTGATGGATGTTCTCATGACATCTAGTCTTTGGAGCACTAATTTGTGAACTTCATTTATGGATTTGATCATGTGATTTTCCATTCATTAATGGGTATCATTTGCAAATGGAATCATTAACTCATTGGCCTAAGTTTAGATGTTATAATGAATACCTAATGCCCCAGCTTGTTGCATTTACATCAAGTTGCATAATCCATGGGTTTAAAATTCATATTATTCCTTTATTCCCCTTGTTTCTAAAATCAATATTTAGTTGCTCAATGAGTGATTTTTAAAAATCAAATATCTTATTAACTTTTCCAATTATATTAATCACAACATCATTTATGTTATTTCAAGGTTTGGAGGATCAAATCATGGCCTTAAATGATTCCACATTATTATTATTATTTGTAGATAACATCACCATTTTATTGTAAAAATGCAATTCTCTTTTACATGTTTTAATTGGAATACCAACGTTTTAATATAATCTTTCATAACAAGTATCAATGTTTACAAATATTTGGTCATTTTTTACATATCATTTAGGCCAACAATTTCAATGAACCTATTTCCATACTAATGTTTTAATTTTAATTATGAGTTTTTTTTTTCAAACTAATCACTATTACAAATCACGGTTTTTAAAAGGTTCAAGTGAAATTAATTTGTCACTTCTTACTAATGGACATGCACATTTTGACTATAGGCTAAGGGCTTGAATGAGACATGTATTTTTTGACTAATCAACTTGATTATATTGATTTATTCGACTAGATACATCAAGTTTTACAACTTTAATCAAAATGGCCAATGGTCTTTAATTGAGTGGAACATTTGGTCAAGATGGCCAATGTTTTAAAATCAAATGTGACATAATATTGTTACCCTATAAATCTACCTCCTACCTATTCACCCACCTATTTACCTAGCTAACTACTTACCTACCTATTACCCACCCACCCACCTACCTACTACTCACCTCCCTACATGTACCTTTTCACCTACCTACCTACCTTTTTTTCATTTTTTTACAACCTATCTACTTACCTACCCACCCACTTACTTACCTCATTTTAAGCACTAGTTGTCACTTAGGTTTAACCACTATGTTTAATGATGTGAAATAAACATGTGAAATAAAATTTTTTTGACAAAAGTTAAACACCTTTGATGGTGTAGTGCATTAGTAGGGACTTTGTTTACCATTGTGAAGGTTTTATACTTGCAAGTGCATGTTTAGAAGGTTAGGGTAAGTAAATTAGATTAAAGTAGTTCAATAAGGTTTAATTAGGTATCTTAGGCTAAGCTAGGCTAACATCTACCTACCTAAATTCCTTTTTCCAACCTACCTAGACCTATTTACTACCTACATATTAGTTTTTTAAATAATAATCCCCAAAAAAATTAATTTAAGTATAAATTTGACCCAATCAAATGGTCCATTGTTTACCAATCAAATAATCAATCACTTTGTCAATCAAAACAATAGGGTCCAAATTGATTACCTTGTTATGCCAACAACTCCAAATTGACAAGGTGACATTTTTGACACCTATCATTTTGGGTATTTTTTTTATTAAAAAACCTAATTAAAAAAATTGTAGTAATGAATTGAAATAATGATTCAATTAGATTTAATTAATTCAAATCATATATATAGCCCTTACCATTTGCCCACATTTATTTTACAAATGCATTCAATTCTTTTACTTATGCATTGCCCTCCTTTCAAAAAACTTTTAAAAAAATTAAAGCAAATTGTATGTTAATTTAACTCCAATACAAATAAATTATTCTTGTAATCCTTAGTCATAATTTTGATTTGTCCCTTCAATTATTTGGTTGAATGAAGATAACCATTTAATTCTCACATATATGCATCATTTTGCATGTTTTAGTTAACATGAATGAAGAAAATTCTTCAATTTCTTTCAATGAACTTGCAATAAGATAAATTTACCTTTTCAATGCAACTCCCCAATTAATTCAAACCAAAATATCTTTGTGCCTAAATACACAATATATTCCACAACATGTACTGTCTCATTAACATTGAAATGCCAATGATGTCCCCATTACACATGACGCACAACCCATGAGTTGTAAAGTGAACTCATTCCCAATTTGGGTAAATGCTCCAAAAGAAAAAATTGAACTTTCATAATGTTTAGAATATTAAAATATTTATGGTGTTTTTTTGTGTTCCCACAATTAGAATATTAAGATATCGAATGGAAAAAAAATCCCATAATGTAATGGATGTTGTTTAAAAGTTCTTTTAAGTCCTTAGCCACGTTGGGGCCATGTGTCCAAATTATATATATTTTTAAAGGAATGCAAAAACAAAATGCAAACAATTTCAAAAAAATTGTACATCAAAAGCATGTTTCCTTCTATGCTTGTAGACATTCATTTAGTGAACTTGGTAGCCTATAGGAGACACCAAATGTTAAAATTTTAAACTACATGTGTCAAACAAGGATTTTTTTAGGGGTATTAGGCGAAGGAAATTTGTTTTTCCCTACCCTATTATTACCTTTTTTCTAATATGCATATAATTCAATTACATTATATTATATCATATTATTTATTTGCATCCAATTTCAATACCATGTACTTATTTTATTTTTATTTTCTAATAAACTTAGAATTGGAACGGAAATCAAGATTGTTCTTTTGGAGATGGATCACTTGCAAAGTGAACTAGGACATACAAGTTTAATCCTTAACTAGTTCTTGATAAACAATGGAACAATAGAAACAAAATAAGAAATCTAACTTGACAACAAATCCTATGATCTTACACTATATAACATGTTTAATTTCTCACATGATCATAATAAAGTATAAATTGATTATTTGACCTAAGCCATTGTGTATGATGGGCCTAAAACTTTTATTAGGATGTTCTTAATTTTACATATCATGTTGATGTTGTTGATGATTCCTTTTGACCCAATACCAATGGACCTCACAAAGCTTGTGAAACATTTCAAAAAGATATATAAGTTTGATAATCAATTGTTAAATAAGCTAAACAATAAACCACATGTAAGTTATGAATGAGAGACATAAAAATGCATGAAACAAAGTACAATTATCATCATGGGACAAGGTCAAACAATTTTTCTTTCCAAGGAAATAATCAATAATCAATCAAGGCTTCCATTGATAATAAATAGAGGATGCAATCAATTTAATACAAAAATGAAAAAAATACAAGAGCTTTTAAATTAAAATATTTTAATCTAATTATTGAACATATTAAGAACTAATACATAAAATGTTTAATACATTATTTTAAAACTAGTTATACCCTATATTTATCAATTTATTTTTCAAAATAAATACAATCCTATTGTAGAATTAATTATATTATAATTTTTATCCACCAACAAATACATGGGACCTTACATTTTTACTCATGGGTGAAAGCATGGTAAAGTATAAAAAAATAATTATTATCTCCAAGGCAGTCAAAAAATGGTTTAGTTTCTAACACAAATAGAAAATGATAAATTGAAAATAATTGAAAATAACATAATAAAAGCATGGTGCCTTTCTTTGAATTTATAATTAGACATTACTACAAATCATGATTTTTTAAGAGGTTCAAATTGACTAACTTGTCATTTTTATTAATGGACATATACATTTTGACACAAGGCTAAAGCCTTGAATGACACACATATTCGTTGAATGATCAACTTGACTATAGTGGTTTAATTGATTAAATACATATAGTCAATTTGTACAACTTTAGTCAAAATGGCCAATGTTCTTTAGTCAAGTTGAACAATTAATCAAAATGGTTAATGATCATTAATAAAAATGACCAATGATTTTTAGTTAAGTTGAACATTTAATCAAGATGACCAATGATCTTTAATTAAATACAACATGGTCTACTACCCTATGTATCTACCTATTACCTATTCATCCATTTATTTACTTAACTAGATACTTACCTACCTATTATTCACCCACCCACCCACCTACTATTTACCTACCTACATACCTACCTATATTTTTCACTTTCGTACAACCTACTTACTTACCTACCCACCTACCTATATATAATTAAACAACTTACCTATCCACCCACTTACCTACTTAATTTTAGCCATTAGGTTTAGCCTAAATTTAGCCAAGCTTTAGTCATTATGTTTAGCCATTCAATTTAACAACTAAGTTTAACCACTATGTTTAGCCAAGGTTTAGTCATTTTATTTAGGCATTAAATTTAGGCATTAGGTTTAGCCCCTATGTTGAACCATGAAATTTAGCCATTAGGTTTATCAATTAGGTTTAGCCGCTATGTTTAACCATGAAATTTAGCCATTAGGTTTATCAATTAAATTTAGCCACTATGTTTAGCCACTAGATTTAATCATTAGGTTTACCAAAGTTTAACCATTATTTTAAATCACTAAATTTAGCCACTATGTTTAACCATTATTTTGAGTCACTAAGTTTAACCACTATGTTTAACCATTATTTTAAGTCATTATGTTTAGCCATCATTAGGTTTAACCATTATATTTAGCCTTTACTTTAAGTCATTATGTTTAGCCATTACTTTAAGTCATTATGTTTAATCACTAGGTTTAGCCATTATATTTAGCCATTACTTTAAGTCATTATGTTTAGCCATTATTTTAAGTCACTAAGTTTAACACTACTTGTCATTTAGGTTTAGCCATTATGTTTAATGATGTGAAATAAACATGTGAAATCAAAAACCTGATAAAAGTTGAACACCATTGATGGTGTAGTCCATTCATAAAGACTTGATTCATCATTATGAAAGTTTGGGGTTCAATTCCTTATACTTACAACCTATGTGCATGTTTAAAAGGCTAGGGTAGGTAGGTTAGACTAAGGTAGCTTGATGAAGTTAGGTTAAGTTAGGCAGGCTAGGTTAATACCCACCTATCTAAGTGCCTTTTTTTCAACCTACCTACCTACTTATTTACCTACCTATTAATGTTTTAAATAATAATTCAAAAAATGATTTTAATTTAGGCATAAAATTGACCTAATCAAATGGTCCATTGTTTACTAGTCAAAATAGTCAGTCATTTTGTCAATCATTCTACTACTCAAAATGACAAGGTCAAAATTGATTACCCAGTCACACTAGAAGGTCCAAATCAACTTGTCCATATTAACGCAATGGGTTTTTTTACACCTGCCATTTTTGGTATTTTTTTTACTAAAAAACCCAATCAAAAAAACTATGAATTGTAGTAGTGAAATGATTACAAAATTTGATAAACTTTGGCACAATAAGAGTAGATAACAATTATGTTTGAAAAATGATTAGTCAAATTAAATTTAAACCTACTATTCCATTAAAAGTTTGATGTAGTTTACTATAATATTTAAACATTGAAAACTTACAAGTACATTTTAAAACTACATTGTGTTAAAAATGGAGAATATTCAACAATTCATCTACTTTCACCTACTTATACAAGTATGGAGAGCCTAAAAAATAGGAAAAAGGTACAATTTTTTAAAAAACATTTATTTGAATGCATATTAAATATGTGATTAATTAACATCATTGTGACCAAATTAAATATTATTCTCATGTTGATCATTAAACAGAAAAACATTTATACTTTCAATACATTAAAAGTTGTTTATGGCTACTTTTTTTTTTTGGTGACAAGGATTAAAATTTGTCTATTTTACCTTGTCGACAACCTCACATATTTTCAAAATTCAAAGAAGAATGTCCCCCCCTAGCCTGATAGAATAAAAAAAAAGGTAAGACTTCAAAATCCTTATTTTTTAATTAATAAGGTTGCAAAGGAAAAGACTTTGTTTTTAGTCATTTGGTTTTTTATTTATAGTTATTATACTCAAATTTCTAGCTACAATGGAAGGTGACATGTCTATGAGACTTTTAAATGCAAAATGTAAAAGGAACATGACAATTTTATGCCTATTACAAGCAAGTCTTTTGTGACTTGTCACATTCCTAAGATACATTTTGGACCCCGCCCATGCATTTGACATGACCATTTGTTCTGCCAAATTTATAATGTCATCCATATGCACATTTTGAGAAACTTGGAGTTTTTCTTTCAACCATTGGATTCTAAACTTTTAACCATGGCCATCAATGTCCTTCATCTTCCTCTCCATCAATTCCTTACAAGCTTGCCATGTTTTGCAATTCTTAATAGTTATGGCACCCATGGAGTTTAACCTAGGTGAGGCAAGTTGTAATAGGTCAAGGTTTCTTACTAAGGACTTGCCATGTTGGATTATGTGAGTGTGCCAATATTGCATCACATAGTTGTGTTAAATTTCAAGAAATTTTAAGCGAGGGTTATGAAGAGGAATGCTTTTTGTTTTTGGGTTCAAAAGATTAAAGGTGATAAAAAATGCACATGGGTGAGTGACCATGTTTGAGATAAGGAATAATTTGTGAAGATTTTCTTGCCCACTATAATATTAAGTTAGTTCATCAAATATCTAACATGGGTGCATAGTGCAATTGGGTGTTGTGGATAATTAAAGGTTGATGTGTGGAAATGTGCATGGGACTCAATGTAGGGTGTAGGCATACTCATGGAGAGATTATGATACAACAATGATGAGGTGCATGAACAAGTTAAGTCAAGGAAAACACCAACACATGATCCTTGGATCAATAATGGATCTTGTATGACAAACATCTTCCCCCTAAAGAGATGGATATATAGATGCGCATTGGAGGAAGTCTTGTGGTGTTTGGATCCAATGAACAAATGTTGCAAAAGGTTTGTCATTTCTTCAATTAAGATGGAACTTGAACAATTATCAAAATTTCCACCTTCCATATTTTTTGCATGGGTGTCTAGGAGGAATAGGTGACTTGCAACTAGATTGCACCTTCTAGAAAATATCTTGTGTTTTGTTAATTGCATCTCTATTTAGCAAAATAATCTTTATATCAATTTGTTCAAACCTTCCTTTATTTATCTATGTTCTAGGAAAAATAAATCATTGAATGCTCTTTTCAAACTCTCTTTCTTTCTATATATGTCAAGAAGATAGATCACTTAATTAGTCTCCTAGCACAAAAATGATGTACTTAGCTTCATGGGTGACACATCTAGTTTAAGAGTTTTCATTTCAAACATCTTTTTATTTTTGACCATGTTGCATTTGGGAATAAAATTTTCAAATGATTTTATTTTGGTTGAGCTCCATTTTGTATTTGATATACATTCAATTGTTGCATGTATATTCATGGTGTTAATTTGCAACTTTTTGGACTTCAATGCCAAGTTAATCATCATCATCATTGACTTTTGGTTATGTGCTTGCTGGAGTCATCTTTCATGTTTCTTGATTTTCATTTTGCTTTTGGAAGTTCTTGAATGAAGGGCATGTCCTCCTTCTTATCATTGGAATATTGTGTATGGTTGAACTCCACTTTTTACTATGTGAGTGGGGTCAAAGCACGATTGGGGTACTCCCTAAGGAACATTAAAGACTCATTCCTACGGATTCAAATTCACCTTTTTCTTCACTTTTCCTATGACATGTCTTCGATTTCCCCCTTTTTTTCTCATTTCAAATGAAATAATTTTGTTCCAAATTTTATATATGCATATAGAATATCTATTTTTTTCACTTATGAAAAAAAAAATAGTAAAATTTATCCAATGTGGGCCATGTTCTATCAATGGCCAAAATTCCCAAAATTTTCATTTTTTGAAACTTTTTATATTGCAATAAGGCACTTAGTTTTGTCAAACTCGTACATTTTATGTACATTAGTACCTAAAGTGTTTATGGTAAGAATTTTGGGACAAACACATTTTTCTTAACATTCCTTATGAGTCATTGAATTTTATTTTCTTAAGGAGACAAAGTCCTGAATTGTTTTTTAGGACTTGATAGGAATCTTGAAACTTGTTCAAATTTGACAGGTTATACATAGAATAACACCTTAGTAATGTATCTATCCATGAAGAAAATTAAACTTTCAATATGAATGTGCCATTAAGTTACAATGTGTTTCAAGTGAGGAGGTCTATTAAATACAAAAGGAGACAATGCTTTTTGGTGCCCCAACCATACTTTGATCCAATGAAAGTATGGTTAAGTGGTTCAAAGTGGCATTTGAAAATCCAAATTTTACACTCGTTAAAATTGTCACAATGTGACGTTTAACAAACTATGATATCCAATGTGCACTCCATTATCATTAAAATTATGATAACCCATCTTATAAATATATGTAAACATGTGATTGGTCAAAAAATCCATTTGGAATCTTTGAATTTTGAATGTGAAATGGATTTTCAATGAGTGAAATAATATTTTTTTATAGATCAAATATTTAAATAATTTAAAAATATATATGGGGAGGGTTTCAATCTATTTTTCTTTTACATACCTCATTTGATATGGGACTATTTTTTAATTTCAGTTTTGACACTATTATGTCATATGAGTCTACATGTAAATTTTGTATGTGTGATAACAATAATGTCATTATTTCAAAAGTTCCATATGAGTTCATTTTTCTCTTATAATTCATTCATATTTTCTAATATAATTATCATTGAAGTTTATTACAATGTTAAAATATTGACAACATTAATGCTAAATATGACCTTACATTTAAAATTCATCTATAATCCAAAAAAACTACAACAAATGTGACAATCCAAATTATCCACCTATTTGTGCTTTCACCCATGTACAATCAATTGTTGTAGATAGGTGAGGAGTGCACTAGCTAATTGTTGTGTTGTAGATGCTTCACTATAAATAAATAAACTAAAATGGACCCACCTTTTAAATTTAACAATGATAGCTTTTATGAATATTTGGGAGTCTTTGCATGAGAAATTGTTTCATTATCATGGCAATTAACCTCTATCCTTTGTCCTTTAAAAATTGACATGGTGATTGCATTTTATGAGAAAAAAGACTTGGTAGGAAAACCCATCTTCACCATCTCCATCATCTCCACCATCTTCACCATTTTTGATGAATCTTGGTATGTTTGTCTATCTTTTGTGAGGGTACAAACCATGGCAACAATTTGTGAATTATTTAATTATTTATCTTTATTTAATCTCTTTTGTTTAATCATTTTCATGTCCAAATGTATTTATAGTACATTGGAAAAATCTCCATCCTTTTATATAATGCACACTTTCCATCAAATTTCATCAAATTTCAGGAAGAAAGAGATGGCCAAAGCCCAATTCAATATAATCATGTATGGTTAAGAAGAAGAAAAAAGGTCAAGCCCAACAAGTTTAATAAGTTTTTTATGAGGGGAGGAGAAGAATATGTGTTCAGTAGATTTCAATTGTATTTTTAAAAATAAGGAAGAATTTAATAAAGATCCAACCTAATGATAATTCTGAAATCAACAATTTATGTCAAAACTCTAAGAAGGAGGATGAAAATGAAAATGAAATCAACAACTTCAATTAGATTTTATAACAAAACAAGACCTATTATTTATACATTAAGTCAAATTTGGTTTTCATGATCTCTTCATGTCAAGTTATGGATTATAAGTTGTTTAAATGTATTGGATCTCTTGTCTGAATCATATTTTTTGTGGCATGTTTTGAACAATTGCTCCTTTTAGACCCAAGTACATAGGAAATTTAATAGAACATATTGTCAAAGACCATGTCTTCAATTAGATGGCCCAACAAATGCACATGAATATATATAATGTTGGTAGTTACAATGTGCTTCAAAAATACCAACCGATATATTGAAACAATGCGACAAGTCATGTAAAACCCCCATGTGGGTGTACATTTAGGGAATGCCTTCATGTAGGCAAGTTTTAGGCTTTCATCAACTTTTAATTCCTATGAATTATCTTGCATACTAATATACCTTTGAGTATATTCACTTAGTTTCCATGCTTTGCCATGCAGTCCATATATGTAATATCCCATTTCATTGGCTATGTGAATTATAGAGTTTTGGAAAGTATTAATAGTCTTTTCAATGCATGTGTTATTGTAGTTTCACTTGGATGAAGGAAGACATGCTCATGAACACTTCATTGAAAACTTGCAACGATATAGTTTAATGTTTTTGTCAGGAATATATTGTGAACATGAATGCCAAATGTGGGATTTTGAATGAGAATGTGTGCACAAGGGTAAAAGGAATTTGGATCTATGTCAACAAGTAAAAGGAGCAACTAGTGTGTGTCACCTTTGTGAGATTTTCAAATGCATGTGTAGGTATATTAGTGCTTGGAAAAAGTTGCAAACATCATTCTTTTTTTGTTAATTTCCAATTTTTGAGTTCAAATGTTACGGCTAATGAACAAGCTAGAAAGGTCATAGTCAATGGCATTAGGGGTGAAAGCACATTAGGGTGTTTCATTTACAACAACAAAAAAACTCCTTGCAAAGTCCATATCACAATGTATTTGGAAACTACATATTTAGATGTTATCAAAATTAACATTTTTTTCCATTTCCAATTTCATGTCATGATGCTATAAGGAATTTTTTTTTAATTCTTAAAATATAGTTTAAGAAAATAATTATTCTTGATGCTTAAAAAGACTTTTAAAATAATTACATTTTTTGGGATGTTGAAAAATCCATAACACAACAATTTAAAATCATATTCAACTCATTCAATGCATTTTCAGTTTCTTAAACATCAATCTTGCAATATCTCAAAGTTTCAAATACATAAGATTAATACATTGTAAGTCCATATTCATGAGTTTTACAAGTGATAGAATCACTAGTAGAAATTATGTCCTTTGCAACCAAAGAAACAATGATTAGCTATCATGAATGACTCTATCAATGACCATAATCATATATTACAACTTTGTTATCTCTATGGAATAAATATGAATAATATATTAGTCATTTCTATGACAAATGGATTAAAACTTACAAAATCAACATACTTCATCCATTTCCCATCCACCATATTTCACCCGTTATGGTTTTTAAATATGTGTTAAAGAGTAAGACATTAACATGGATTATCTAGCTATCATTTTTCCAAGTACTAAAATACATAGATCTAGTTTATGACTAAATTTTGACTACTTCAAATCACATGGAAAATATTGTCATGATGTCATGGCATTTTTTATAAGTAATTTATTAAGTAATATCCTTCGTCATTGGAAAATGGGTTTCATTGTATGTTTTGAATTTTGGAGATTTATTAAATGATTTATATGTGACTAAATAATTATTGTTACATGGATAGTGTGACACCTTGTATAATTATATAATCATTAACCTTAAATGATGTGGTACCCTAGGTGGTCATACAATTATTTCACAATGATTCAAAAATGAATATTTTTAATCTAATATGAGTACAAACAAACATAATAAACTACAACATGTACGGAACATATTTTGATTAATATTGTACATATAGGTATTATAAAAACCTTTTTTCAAAATTTTAAAAATATACTTGATATATAATCCATTTCAAATATTCAATGTGACTAAATTAAATATTATACATTGAAATAAATTTTAATGGTAAAATCATGATATATTATTATGATTATTATGATTATGGTTATGATTATTATTATATCTCTCTCAAATTTAACATACAATAGACATGTAAGATGTGGGAAATATATAATTTTTTCGTACATTAAACTTTTTTCATAAATTTCAATGAAAATATGTATAATTTAAAAAAAATATTTAAATGTATAAAAAAATATTAGTACACAATTACATTACATTATATGAATAAAAATGATAATTTGAGAAAATAGTTAATATTTTAATATTCATTTATATTACTCAAATTAAATTAAATTACTTGAATTGCATTATACCTCATATTTAATATGAATAATATTTAAAAATTTTATTAACTTTTTGCACAATTATATATATATATATATATATATATATAATTTGTGATCCATTAATAAATATTTTATGTGGATAAATTACATGGATTCATAAGTGTAAATTAAAAGTTATTAGTAAAATTATGATATATTGGAAGAAAAATTCTAATATAAATTCATAAATGAAATGAAGGTTTAAGATATCAAAGTTTTATTTTATTTATTCATGTGTTAGCCATAAAGGTTTTTTCATTTACAAATCATGTGTTTGAATTAAAATTTTTCAAAGTATGGTCATTGAAATGTTATTCAATAACAAAATTCAAATATATATTTTTTGAATTGAACTTACATTTTTTTAAAGTAATTATATAGTTGTGTACATTATTGAAGGAAAATTATAAATAAGTTCAATTTTTTCATTTGGACAAATTATCAATAAAATACAACTTATTATATTTAAAATTTTGTGTAATGTTTAAATGAAGTATGGTATAAATAAAATATACATTAGGTGTTTTACACAACAAGTGGGATGGCTTGGTGGTAAAGGAATTGAACTCCATCTTTGGGGTCCAAGGATTCTTCACAAATGACATATGTTGTGATCAACATTGGAATGTTGACCAAATATTTTGTACCTACTTAAACTACCTAGGTTATGTGGTGACCTAAGCGAGGCTAAGTAGGTAGATTAAGTGGTCTACTTACCCATTTAAATTATGTTTTCAACTTAGTTTAGGTGGTGACACATGTCAACAATTAATAAGATGGAAAATATTGAAATTAAAAATGGTTGAAATAAAAATAATTTATATTATTTATATTATGTATAATAAATTTATAACAATGAATATTATATTAAAAAAATAATGTTTCCCAAGTTTTGGGTCCATTTGTAATAATAAAATATAATAACATAATGATTAAACTATCATGAATGACTTCACATATGTCCTTTATGACTAATGGATGATATTTGCCACATCATGTTTTAAATGACTATTGTCTTAAACAACTTGTGTAAAATGATTTTAAGGATATTAGTCATTTTATTTTCTTTTATGACTATAATATTAATCATGAACTTAATCATATATTTGAAGGTTTTCACTAATGAAATTAATTATTTCCAAAATTTATAATTCCATTACTCATTGAGTCCAATGATTTTGAAACTATTTTGCATTCTTGGAAGGTTAATTATGTTAACTTTATATAAATGAATTTTTTATATATTTTTCAAAATATTTTTTTAATCTATTTTCTTGTATTTAAGATATTAAAACAAAATTGCCAATGTGACATCCATATAAAATCACTAGAGTGTGCTTTCACCCATAAGCAATAATTAGCTTTTCAAGTTGTTGAAAAAACAAGGAGTGTTATACAAAGGCGTCAAAATATAATAGTCCACAAAGAAAGGAAAAATATAATTTTGTCACAAAAACAAAATGTAAAGGCAAGTGAATATTGTGTGTTTAAATGTTCTACAATTAATTTAAGTGTTTGTAATAGAGTTGCAACAAGGTATACAAACAAAATAAGGTGAGAGTTTTTTTTTTCTATTGGTGTTAAAGGACCTAAATTCCAAAAAAAACTATTAGAAAGATTATTGGTGTTACCCATGTGTGGTAATTTGCAACGATGTTAAATAATGTTGTGTTCGGTAGAAGGAATTGTTATAGTGTGAAGTTGTTTGTACAAGTCTAGAAAACACTTATAAAGGCTTGAAATAAGGTGTAGGAGGGTCAAAACATGATTGGGATATCCCATTTGAAACACAAGGAATGACTCCTAGGATTTCTAAACTTAATTTTTCCTTCACAAAACCTAAAACATGTCCTAGATTTCCCTTTTGTTTTAATGTCAAATGAAATAAATTCCCTCCAAAACTTATATATGCATTTAGAGTTTTTTTTGTCTTCATTTATGAACGTAAAAATAATAAAATTTATCCAATGTGGGCCATGTTCTATCAATGCATGGCACCTAATTCCCAAAATTTTCAATTTTTGGAACCTTTTATAGAACATTAATTCTTATCACAAATTTTGAATTTTTTATATACTAAATAAAATAAAATTATACAACCATTCAATTTGCAACCTATATGCAACAAATTGTCATTTGCAACTATGTTTGTCATTTTTACAATTAGTCACCATCTTTTCAATCTATGACTATTATTACAACTATGGTGCAACTACATTGCAACTACCAAGTTTTCCATCCTTCCATGTTGACTAACATTTTAAACTTTTCACCCAAGAAGCGGCCCTTTATATCAAATTAGTTGCAAAAGTAATTGCAATCTAATTATTTGTATGTGGTGTACTTATACTATTGATGTACATTACTATGTTTTGGAATATATTAAAGCATATTTATAGACTATTTGTATTTAAGGCATTTCAAGTATACATTTTGCATATATCATGGGTGGGCTAGATAAGTTAGAAAAATAGTTAAGTAATTAAGTAGATGAATAAGTAGGTAGATAGGTAATCAAGTAGGTGATTACTTAGGCTAATTATTTGGTAAGCAAATTAAGTACATAATAAAAATTATTAAGTTTTAATTATATATTATATTTAATAGGTGGTAGATACTATGACGCGCTCCCAAGTCACGGGGTGAAACCCACTTGAGGGTTTCACAAAATCAAGTTGCGAAAAGTTGAGACTTGGAGGCACGCTCCCAGCTTCCAACTCTAGAAAGGGGTAGAGGTCGAGTTGGGAGCCCAGGGATTAGACTAGGAAGAAGATTTAGTAGATCAAGCATGAATCTGTATCAAAACAAACCACCCACGTGGTTAGTTCACATTCCGGGACACCCTTGGGTGTTGGGACAAGCCATGGGCACTTTGGACCACAAGACACACCACGGCCCGGACTCGGGGGAAGCCACCACCTTCCCCCATATAGTATTCTCTGCGCCACGTTTCGGGGACTACATCCAAATGGCTCTTTTTCCCGGGACTCCCAAGTTGGAGTCCCGAAATTGTCCCGAAACTGTCCCGGGTGGAGTCCTGGGACTTTGGGAGCTCATAACTCTCGACTGCAAAGTCTAATCGCGACAAGGTCTAAACCAAACTTGTAGCCCTCGTCGTCATCTTTCCAACGACATATCGCACTCTCAATTCGGAGGTCGGGAAGATATCGATTCTTGACTTTTAGTGGTCGGGAGTCAAACTGCCAGTTTGACTCCTGGCCCTTCTTTTGCCCATAACTTGGGCGACAGATGTCCAAATGGCCAATGCAAGGCCATTTTCGATATCTGCGCTTCAAGACGTTTTCAATGACACCAAGAACACCCCAATGCGAGGTGTTTTGGGCCTTGCTGTCGAGCTCTGAACATTCGGGAGTCCCGGAGGACTCCAAATCCTCACTTTTTCCAAGTGTTGGGCTTCACCCCCACACTTGGCCAAAGTAGGGTTGCGACATACTATCAATTACAAATTAATTTAATGTTATTAATCTTGTATTCTTATTATCTTAGTTAATTAGTTAATTATTTGATAATTAATAATTATAAATAATATTTATTAGCTACTAATAATAAATAATTCGTTAATTTTAAATAATTTATAAAAAATTCATCAAAGTTTAGGCATATTTTAATTTTTCCACATTTTTAATTTGCTAATGTTTAACCATGGTTTAGTGAGATTTTATTTTAGACAATGTTTAATCAAGGTTGATGGTGTTGGTAAGGTAAAGTAGACAAAAATAATATTTTGCCCAAAATCCAATGAAAAAATGATTTTTTTTAATATGGACACAACAACGTAGATTTAAAATATCTCGAAATAGAAATATAAAACCATATGTCACTCCATTTAGTTTACGGGAAATTGGATACAAAGTTTGAATAACTTTGGTATCATAAAAGTAGGTTCAAAATATGTCGCAACCCCACTTTGGCCAAGTGTGGGGGTGAAGCCGAACACTCCTAAAGTTGGGGACTTGGAGTCCTCCGGGACTCCCGAATGTTTAGGGTTCAACAACAAAGGCCAAAACACCTCGCCTTGGGGTGTTATTGGTGTCATTGGAAAGGTCTTCAAGCGTACATATCGAAAATGGCCTCGCATTGGCCATTTGGACATCTGCAGCCCAAGTTATGGGCAAAAGAAGGGCTGGGAGTCAAACTGACAATTTGACTCCCGACCACTAAAAGTCGGAAATCGACCTCTTCCCGACCTCTGAATTGAGAGTGTGACACGGAGTTCGAAAGATCTTGACGAGGGCTATAACTTTGGTTTAGACCTTGTTGCGATCGGACTCTGTAGTCAGGAGTTATGAGCTCCCAAAGTCCCGGGACTCCAACCGAGACAGTTTCGGGACAATTTCGGGACTCCAACTTGGGAGTCCTGGGAAAAAAAGCCATTTGGATGTAGTCCCCGCAGAGCATTGCAGAGAATACTATATGGGGGAAGGTGGTGGCTTCCCCCGAGTCCGGGCCGTGGTGAGTCTTGTGTGTCAAAGTGCCCATGGCTTGTCCAAACACCCAATGGTGTTCCTGAATGTGAACTAATCACTTTGTGGTTTGTTTTGGATGCAGATTCAAGCTTGATCTTCTAATCCCTCTTCTTAGTCTAATCCCGGGACTTCTAGCACGCCCCTCTACCCCTCTATAGTGCTGGAAGTCGGGAGCGCCTTCCAAGTCCCAACTTTCCACAACTACACATAGTTGAACCCTCAAGTGGGTTCACCCCGGGACTTGGGAGTGCGTCAAAATAGGTTTGAAACTAATTGGGTCAAAATGATATTCAAACCTACTTCATATTAAAATTTTGATATATTATGTGTCGCAACCCCACTTTTGGAAGAGTGTGAGGATGACACTCACACTCCCGAAATGGGGACTTGGGAGTCCTCTGGGACTCCAAAAACTTCAGAGCTCGATTGCAGGGGTCAAAACAACTCGCTTTGAGGCGTTCTTGATGTCATTGGAAAGCTATTGAAGTGTAGATGTCAAAAATGGCCTTGCATGAGCCATTTGGACATCTGCAGCACAAGTTATGGCAAAAAGAAAGGTCGGAAGTCAAATTGATAGTTTGGCTCCTGACCACTAAAAGTCAGGAATCGACCCGACCCTAGTGTGTGCAGGTGAGTGCAACAAATTGTTGGAAAGCTTTCAAGGAGAGCTATAAGTTTACTTTAGACCTCATCCCAATCGGAGGTCTGAGCAAAGAGTTATGAACTCATAAAGTCCTGGGAATCCAAACCAAGATAGTTTTGGGACTCCTCCTTGGGAGTCCTGGGACAAAAAGCCATTTGGATGTGGGTGCCACGAAGTAACACAGAGAATACTATATGGGGGAAGGTGGTGGCTTCCCCCGAGTTCGAGCCATGGTGAATTTTGTGAGTCTAGGGTTACTCATGGTTTATCCTAGCACCAAAGGTGCTCTTGAATGTGAACTAACCAACTTGTTGGTTGATTTGATGCAGGTTCGAGTAAGTAATTAAAGCTTGTCCTCTTCCTAGTCCCATCCCGGAACTTCAGCACGCCCCTCTACCCCTTTTAGTGCTAAGAGCTAGGAGCGTGCCCTCAAGTCCCCACAATTCCGTTATTTTAGAAACCAAGGCCCATCTTGGGTCTAACTTGGGACTTGGGAGTGCATCATTATGACTTGGGCTCTGTGTTGCTACACATTACTAGTGACAATGAAATGACAAAAAAGAAATAAGGGTTTACATTTGAAAACTTTGTTATTTTCAGATATATATATATAAGATTCAAATTGTATAAAAGATCGCCCAATTATCATTCAAGGGGAGATTTAATCAGCCACCCCTATTTTTAATTCATTGAAAATTTGGAAGCAATTAGGGTGGATAAACTTTAAATCAGTTAAGCAAGTGGGGATTAAATCCTTGAATTAAATATTTAAGAGATAAAATTTCATTGGAAATTAATTTAATTCTTTTGAAAAAACATGTTAATCTCTTGAAATAATTTCAATGTATTCAAATGAAATAACACATATCTACATTTGTATGAAATTGGAAAGATTTAAAGATTCTAAAAGACATTAAAAAAATAGAAAAAATTGTTTATCTTTCAATACCTTAGGATTCATAAAGGCATTTTGAAACATTACAACTTGTAAAAGTGTTTAGTTGTTAAAAGTTTCGGATTAAAATCAACCTATAATATATTTGCAATTTGGAATTGACTTTTTGTACAACTTACAACTATAGCCTATCCCACCTAAACAAGCTCCAATGAAATTACTATCACTAGAATTATAACATCCATAATTTGATGATCCATAAATATCTTTTAGGGTTTCATTAAATTGAAATTTTTAGAGAATCAATATTTCATCTACATGTAGCCCATTTTGTAAGATTGGACATTCTGTGCAAGTAGAAACATTTTTAATTTTTTTTATTGTGCACATATATTTATATAGCTTGCAACATTGGAAAAGAAAAAAAGGTATGGGATTTTTTACAATCCCAAATTAGTTTACGACTATGTTGCAACTATAAAATTTATCCCATATTTTTTGTCCTCCATTTCAATCTTGTAAACTATATAAAAAGGTGCATTTTTAAAGATTGAAAACACACAAACAACATTAAAAA
>Ga0209208_10004117_pt1 | contig 20729 bp, 16 predicted proteins | sample S1TSphfallax_3_FD_187694 | JGI IMG/M metagenome (GOLD analysis project Ga0209208, IMG submission 187694) | Host-associated microbial communities from peat moss isolated from Minnesota, USA - S1T2_Fd - Sphagnum fallax MG (SPAdes) (version 2) | ecosystem: Host-associated > Plants > Peat moss >...
TTTTTTCCTGTGGTTGCAATCCCATGATACTTTCAGCATCCCCAGCAATGGTCACTACGTGACCCTGCAGACTAACATTGGATGAAGAAAAGTCAAAATGTGCCAGTTTAGCTCAGGAAATTGGTTTTGACAGGCTGGTGAAAGGCAAAGCGAAAGCTGGCCACTTGCCAGAGAAGAGTGTAAGGAAATGTGATCTAACTTCTGCTCCCTGACTCTGCTGATTGGCAAAATCATAATGATTGGTCGAGGTGGTTTGCTAGCTATTATTAGTCCTCCCATCTAACCCCTGATAATTGTCCGGGTTTTGGTGCCCTTTTGGACACCAAACAATACTTGTGTAGTTCATAGTAAATCCGATTTTATTCTTAGCTAATGTGATTTAATGTGTAAAAAATTTAATGTGGACTGTTTTCCTCACTTGTTTTGTTGTTAATTGTGTGCTTAGGTTTTTTGTGTGCTTAGGTTTTTTTTTTGGGGTGCAATTTTTTTCCAAAAGGCTCAAAAAGTTGGGGTTGCAAAGTGTGAACATGGGGAAAATAAACAAGTGGGGTCATTTGCAAATTCATCCTAGCCATTGATAGGCAATCACCAATGGTGTTCTATCATATTACTAGCACCACCTCAACCATAGATGGCTAGGCATGGAGGGGCCAGATCTTATACCCCAAATTTTAGATTTTGCAACAAGGAACCATCCCACTTCCTTCATTTGCACTAACCCTTTGTTTTTCCCAATAGAGTTTGCCTCCACTTACCGTATTGCAATCCATTTTTGCCGCCTCCTCTTATTTGCTTGTTGTAGTGTTTGCCACCATTGTCGTGGTGCGCCTCAGGCTCATCATTTATGTTGCTCAATAGGATTTATTTTCATTTAGCAATTGAAGCAACATTATCAATGACCAACAAGAGTTTTTCTTTCAATGTTGTCAGCAAGCTTTGTGATTTCTTCTAAATTGAACTTGAAGGGGAATTTGGACGAAGGCAACTAGAGTTGCTTCATGCAATGTGGAGCATGAGCATTGAGGTTTTGAGCCTTGAAATTTGAAGGTTTGCTACATTGTTGTTGAATTTGGAAATGTCATGTTGCCATCAACTTTGAACCCTAGATGTTGTACTGAATTTCTAAACACGAAGAACTATAGACTTGGGTTCAAATCCCAAATCTTACAATGTTTAATTATATTGATATTCAGTATTTTGGGTAATTTGTTTTAAATGGAAACTTTAAAATATTTTAATTATGTCAAATTCCACTTAGGTAACTTATGGTATGTTTAATTTATGACTATTTTTGCAACTATGTTACAATTACATTGTGATTATTGACTTGATCATCTTTCCATGTGAATGAGTTTTGGAGTTTTATTCATCCACTAATAAGTTTAAATGTCCCATTAGTCACATTAATAATCAACATTTAGTCACAATTAATTTGCACATAACCCCTAAAGGTGGATTAGAATGTATTATGAATGTATTAGGGGTATATTTTTAGGGGTGTACATAAAGGTTATATTTAAAAGGTATATTCAAAGTATATTCAAAAATATATTAAGGGTTTTCTAACATTTAATAGGTAGGTAGATTAATAGGCAAGTATGTAGTTAGTAAAATAAGCCTAGGTTGGGTAATTAGGTAGATATGTAAGTAACAATGTGCACACTTCTCATATAGTTTACAAAATTGGAAACGAGGACAAAAAAAAGGATAAAATTTCTAGTTGCAATGTAATTTGGATCCTAGTTTTAAAATGATCCTATTTATCTATCCATTCACTTAAGATGTGCCATGTGTCACAATCCTAACCATGCAAATTGAATGATCATGATTTTTCATTTTTTCATTTTTTTCAAATATTGAAAAATGTTACCATGTGATAGTACATTCATTGTTAATGTTGACCAAAACATGGTAGTCATAAATCAAAATATGTATACAATTAATATTTAAAAACAATATTTTATTATTATTTTCCTTCCATCTAAAATCCATGTTGTCTACGATTATGGTCACACATGATTTGTCTAATGCAACTAATTGGATTTTTGTTGTATATATCATTTGAAACAAAAATCTAATTGTAACAAATAATTGTAAAATTTTGTTTTCCTTATATTGTATGGACATTGTTAACCCTATAGTAACCACTAATTTGACTTTCATGAATGTTAATTTATAGTTGTTTTACTAATAAGATATTAACATGAAATGAACATAATATGACTTTATATGTATTAATTTGTAGTTATTTTGTTAATCATATGTTAATGTGTATTAAGTATAGATCCGACCTTTTTAAATGTCAAAATAGAATCTATAATTATCTTGTTACTTAGATGATACCATCATTATTAGATACCTCGTCCTTTTCCTAGTCCTTTCTTACAATATTTTCTATCAAAATAAATATCAAATAATTTTGGCCTAAGTTTTTAAAAACTAGTCATTTAAAACAAGTAAGTGTTAGTAAAACAAACAATGGAAAATGACTAAAAAATGCACCTCCATGGTGGCATGTTTGATATCATAAAATATAAATATTGTTAGTTGATGTGTCATGTCAACATGGGTGCCAACTATTGTAATATTTAACAAATTTTAATCATGTTTAAAATGACTTAACTAACTAAAAACTAGTACATTAACCTAACTAAAAGCTTTGTGTCACCATATGATTGGATGAGTTTTGTGACAATAGTGCCAAATGGCATGTCAATTTTGATTAATCTTGTCATTAAGTGTGTCATATGTGACAAGTCCATTTGACTCATTGTATCACTATATGTGATGATGTGGCATGGTTAATCTAACTAATTGTGTGATTAAATGCAATGATGTGGCATGTCATTTCTAACAAATTATGTGATTAAATGTGATGATATGGCATGTCCAATTGAATCTATATGATGACTATGTGTGATGATGTGGCAAGTCCATTTTGACTTATTGTGTCACTATATGTGATGATGTGACATGGTTAGTTTGATTAATTGTGTGACTAAATGTGATGATGTGGCATGTCCTTTTTAACAAATTGTGTGACTAAATGTAATAATATGGCATATCTAATTGAATTCATATTGTGACTAAATATAATGATGTGGTGTGGCTATTTTGATTTATCTATCCGACTATGTTTGTTGTGACTAAATGTGTTATTGAATGTGTGACAATTTGGCATGTCCATACTAACTTATATATGACTACATGTGATGATAGGGCATGTCCACTTTCACTTATTATTTTACTGATTGTGATGAATGGCATGTTTAATCTAACTAACAATTTAATTGAATGTGATTACATGGCATGTCCATTTTCACTAAAAGTATGATTGAATGTCATGACTTTGTAATTGGGTTTTCAAAATATGTATTTGAGCTTTTAGCATAACAAGATTTTGGGATTGAAGGTATTGCAAACTTGGAACATTAGTGATTCCTAACCTCATTTATGTTTCAAATTTGTAGTATTTTCAATCCTTAAATCTTGATATGTTAAATGCTCAAAAACACATTTTGAAAACCCAAGCACAACAAACACAAAATAATCTTTAAAAATTTGATTGCATAATTATGCATAATTCTAAAAGCAAATATCCAAAATCAAAAATTGTGACAAAGTAAATAAATACAAAGCACAACTTGTATTACAAATGAACTTCATATATACAAAAGTCAAACGTACATCTACAGACTTCATATCTTGCATAAGTACATTATAAGAATCCAAGACCGTACATATATATTTTTGTTAACTTCCAAGGCCAAAGTATTATAAACCCCATTACATCTTTTATAATCCAAATTCGAAGGTCATGATCAAACAAAGTATATGGTAAAGAAGTAACAACTTGTAAGCATGTATCAATTGCGACAAAAATGCAATTAGCTAGCATTGCTTACAATGTGTTAGAGCTGCCACTCCACCATACTTGATGAAATTCCAATGGCGCAAGCCTACCCTCCAGCTTTAGTAAAAAAAAACAATACATTCATTTGGTTTGTATTGCAAAACAAATGCAAACTTTTAATTATGAAAACAACAAATGTATAATAGATATATTCATTGCAATATCAAATTCAAACATAACATACATTAATTAATTTAAAGGCTTACACTTGGTTGGGACTTTCCATTTTCAAAAGCTACATCTTTTGAAATTGATTTGATTTGAGCACTTGAGGGCTTCTTTGGTCCTTTTTTTGACAAAATTGTAACATCCCAAGTTGTCACTTGTGGGTTTGACCTATATTGTTTATAACTCTATAAATCCCCAAACACCCACATAGTGTAAATGAAATCACAAAAAACGACTAACAAAAATAAATTTAATCATGTAAAGTCCAACCCAAATCCAATCAAGAATTTAAATTCCATAAGGTAGTGCAACTTGGAAATTTGGAATGTAACATATGAAGATAAACAAATGTGTAGCAAAGGAATGAACATACTTTCCCCATACTCCCAACATCTTGTTCTATTTTTTGAACAACAATGTTTTTTCTCCCCTCTAATGTAGATGTAGAACCATGCATATTGGCACTAGACTTTAGAAACTTCCATATTTCTTCCATCATACTAGACATTCTTTTTTGGTTTTCCAATAGTTCATCAATGGTCTTCTAGATTTCATCTTGGTTGTTTTTTAAGGCTTCAAAGCACTGGTCAATTTCAAAGACCATACCACCCCTGTCTTTTCCCAATGCATCATAATCAATAGGTTCATCTTCTTATATAATCAAACAAAAATTTAAATCAATATGGATTTATAATTACAATCAAATTCATTGCCCTTAGCTGAAATAAACCACAAATTACTTATTGCTTTTGTTCAAATTGTTGTCTACTTAAAAAAATAATTTGCACAAATTTATTGGATGTAGAAAACTATTATGACTTTATGTAACCTTGTAGTAACACCTTCTTTGTAAACAAGAATTACATAATGAAATTATGAATTCACCCAATTTGATTGAAAAACAAAAATAAACCACCAAATTTGCAATAACCTTATAGCCTTAAAATAACTATCTCCAAACCTACACAAACATATTTTGCTTAATTTTAAACAAATTGAAACCTAAGTCTAACTATTTTCATTTGGACTATTTAATTGTTTTACAAACCTATCATACCATAAATTACAAATTGAACTATCAACATTGAACTTGAGATAATTGTAAAGACTAAAAAATTTAAACTACCCAATCCAACAATTTCATTGGTTAGAAAAACTTTTTTGCACACCTATTCAACATTCTAAAGTTATATAGAAATACCTCTTATTTAAACACTTAGGGTGGAAAACAATGTTCATCAATGGGACTAAAAACTACAACACATGTTTATCTAGATGATTATCAATCTAATAAAAGGATTTTTTACTTGTATTTTGACCTCATCCTTGTTTTCATGATATGGTCATTTCCACTTGTTGCCCTTTTTCCTTTCACATTCATATTGGATCTCCATTGATGTTGGGGGCCTTCCTGGATCCATCTCCTAAACCCAACCAAATCCACAGGTCAAAAAAAATTCAAATTACATAATGAATATGAATAAAACACCTAGGAAAAAACATGTGTAAAACAACATGATTACAAGGAGGGCAAAAACACAAACCAAGTGTTTTGCAATTCCAAATTCTCCAGCATACCTGATGTGATGTCCACTCTTTTGACATGACCAAGCTTTTACATCTTAATAGATTGTTCAATATTAGCCTCCTATTGCAAAACTACCTTTAGTTGATTCTAGTCAAGTGCCTTTGTGCAATTTCAAGGTTACCCTTCACTAAATTCCATCTTCTTCTTCAAGTATGTTTGTTTGTGTTTCAAAATTATTACCACTTGGTCCTTCACATGTTTATACACAAGTGGATGGTCAACATAATGGAACCCTACTTCAAGGGCTTCCTTTATACACTATAATTTTGGTGTTGGTTGTTTCCTAATATCATCAATTGCAAGGTTCCATTTCATGGCATACCTTTGCAATTATGATAACCATTTACTCCGGCCACCACTAACAGGTTTTCTTTCTACATTACACTTTACAACATAGATGACATTTGTACCATTTTTTTCATCTATTTTAATCCCCAACATTTTCACCACTTTATCCATCACTTCATGTTTAGCCTTTTGTTCAATTTGCTTGGAACAGATGTTTGATGAAACCGCTTATGAATCTAGTTGGGTTGATAAATCTCCAATTGACACATACCCAATGTCTTTACCTTGTGTTGTCATTGTTGCAATTGTTACTTGAACCAATAGTTGTGTATTCCCTTGTAACACATTGACCCCATATTGCATTTGGGGCCATGATGATCCAAGTTGTTGGTTTGCAAATGGCTGAAGTGAATTACATACAATAGAAGTTGTTATTGAACTTGGATTTATAATTAGAGCAGGATCAAGCACTTGATGGGCTATAATTACTCCTTGTGGGCTTAATGCATTAGGTGGTGGCATTGGTACAAGATTCAGTGGCCATGTTGATTGCATTGGTGGAAATGTTGATCATGCTTGTGCATTAGCAACAAGTGCAACATTGGCATTTGTGGGTATCCAAGTGGCATTTGTGGAAATGCACCAAATGTTGCAGCTAATACATTGGGTGGCCAACCTAGATTCATAGGCCAACCAAAGGTATATGGTGGCCAACTTCCTTACATCAATTAGCCTCCATGCCAAATTAAAGGATGTTGAACATTTTGAGCCATTTTTGTTTGGTTTGTAGGTGTTGGTCTAGTTCCAAATTAACTTACAAAAATAAATGCACATTTTACAAGTCACAAGGGGTGTACACAACATAGATAATTAATACTAATATATAAATAACCAACATTGAAAAGGGCAATAAACACAATCAAACCTCATGCTACTAGGTTTTGAAGCAATGTTGGTTACATCATTGTAAATCCTACTCCACCATAAGCATAATGGTGTACAAAAGATGAAAAAATCACTAACATGAACTATAAAACATTCATCAAAATCATATGTAATTTATTGACGTAGATAATTTCTTTGAAATGTGGGGAAACAAACCTCCTATTGGTTGAAGTGTTGTGTGCAAGACCATTACAATTGTTACTCCAAAAATAAAATGGCATGAATATTATTTAAAATGATTAAAGTAATATATCATGCTTATTTCAACATGATCCAACACATTTACAACTAGAGATAAATTGACTTAATGACTTGGGTAAATCAAACCTCTTAATTTAAGTGTTGGGCCACTGTCAAAGGAAGTCATGCACCACTTCCTCCATCGAGTTGTTGGTTTGCCAAATTAGAACAACAAAATCTTATAAGACCTAATTTGAAAGTAAATTAAAAACCAAAAAATATTAGGGAAAACGTATGCAACCAAACTTGTAGCTTTGGGATTTGGAATCTGTGACAAATTAACCACACTGTGACCATTGCTAGTGCTACTAAGACCTAGAGCCATTGTGTTCAATTGGCCAAATTTTTTAGTTGTCCCCTTATCACCATCACCACCGGATTCATCTTGATACTCAAGGCTAAGAAATGGACCAATAGTTGGATAAAGTTGATCAACCACAACCTTTTTCATGGTCCATTGTTTAAATTGTGGCCTTGAAGTGTTTTTGCCCAACTTCTTTGACAACCAATACAAAACAACATTACATTTTTGGATCCTATATCTTTGAATGACATTGTTGAATTCATATACATTAAACATTGATATGGACAACATTATAACAACTTTCAACAAGTCATGACCAATTGATGATTGATGTAGCATCCTAATGTGTTTTAGGGTTAATTAAATGGTGTCTATTTTGTTGAGACCTCATTCATATGTTTGAAATCCATCAGTAAACCAAGAATTTGTATATGTTATTATCTTTTCAAAAGCACATATAATTCTTAAAATTATTTTTAGCCAAATGAGTAATGAAAACCTTAATTTTCAGCATGTAGGTATCATGGAACTATTTTTAGAAAACCCAATTTGCAAGATAATTATAAACAACAAGAACAACTTAATGTAAATTGCAATGGCATACCAATGACTTTGGTTCTTCCTTATCTGTGTTATTGTGAAAATAGTTGTTTAATTTGCTTCAAGGTTTCTTCTTCTGAATAATTTGAATCAGCCTTCTTAAACTCCTCACACCAAGAACCCTCTTCTTCTTTCTTAAACTTAAAATTGTCCACGATTATGGACATTTTTATTTTTGTTCATAATCGACTACTACAATGCAGCATTGACACCACACCAACTTTCAACTTTGTACGCTTTTGACTACGTTTCTTTGTAAGCTCATCCTCACAAGCTTTTGCAGTAGATAATTTTTTTTCCTTGAAATAAAAAAATATTAACACATACATGATTTGATGTTTGGAATTTAAACAAGAATGTTAAATGTGAAATAATTACTTGAGATTACAAGTGCGCATGAGAATGTGTGACAAAGAGGGTAAGTGTGAGGGTGAAATTGAAATTCTATTAAATGTGAAAACAAAACAATGAAGAGCGCAAAGTGTATGAAAAGGAGGCTAAGGATTTGAATTCAAAAGGGTTGGTTGATCCAATGGCAACAATTCAATCACAAAGAAAAAATCTAATGGTGTAAAATTTTCCAAGCTAACAATTGGAAGTTCATAAATGACTAGATTTTGTCAAAATATATGCCATCTCGTACAAATTGACTAAATTCAGTCAATAAGTGCCACCTCACATATAAAATGACTAAATTCAATCAAAATATATGTCACATCATATAAATTGACTGAATTTTATCATAATAAATGCCACATCATATAAAATGATTGAATTCAATCAAAATGTCAGTTCAATTTCTAGCTAAAATTATATTATTTTGAAATTACTTGTAAAACCCTAAAATATATATATTTTTAAACTTGGGTTTTTCACTTCAATTGCGTTGCACAAACCATGTTCCCTTGCCTTATTTTTGCATTAAGAAAAAGATTCATACATGTCTCATTGTAACAATAGCAATTATGTTTTTTTTTTATAAACAACAAACCAATGCAAAAAGAACAAGAGGGAAACTAAATGATTTACCTCTAGTTTGCACCAAGAATTTTGTTCATCTTGGCAACGTTTTTAGCAATGTTGTGTAATTGATCTTTCTCATAATTGATTATAGCTTGCTTGCCATCCATCGTGTATATCAAATCGATTGATAAACTCTATCATGTGAGGTAAACATTGTGTTGTTTAATATCCTACATCCATTTGTTATTCCATTTGCGGCTTTACAACTACAACATATATCACATCCAAGTTATATTAAAACATACATGTATAAAAGTATAGTCAACATACTAATGCTTGTAGACCAAAATTATCTTGCAAAATTTGTGTTTCTTGACCTTTAGGTTAGAGCAAATTGAAAGTGTGAACAACATTGGATTCCTATTGATTGAAACACTTTACATTGACCTCTTCTAACCTTAATGTGCGCATAAAGGTTCCTTTAGACATCTATTGGGACAAGGATGATATTAGGTGTTTCAAACATGTCAAAACATAATGCTAGAAGTTTTGATACAAGTTTTTGAGCTTGAATGTTGCTAATTCAATTTTGTCCAAAGGTATATTGTGCAATCACATTGATTTCAAACAACTAATATCTAATAACACAAAAAATGTGGGGATGTGACAATGGAAAGAATGTGGAAGGGCAATTGAAATGTGAGCTAATCAACTTCAATTGTAGATCTTCTACATCATGCATTGTACAAGAACAACACGTAAGTTATACTACTTCAACTTTTGAAGTTCAATTTTGTTCATGGCAAATCATATTCTTCATGGATTGTCATTGTAGGAAAAAATATTTGATCATTATTTTCCCCACATATGGAATTAATTCTATTATACCCTAAAGCTTACCTTAATTTAATGACTTATAATTAAGTGTTTAAGATGACATTTGATACATCTTGAGTGGTGAACTTCAAGAACTTTAAACATTCTTGAGGTTATGGTGAACTCCAAGAACTTCAAACATTATAGTTTATAACTTTGTAGATAGAAATATTAGCAAATCTATGAAATTCAATGAAGTCTAGACAATGCTCATTTAATTTATTTTAACTTTAAAATTTAAAGAAAGCTCGACATCTTCAAATATGCATGAAATAAATGTTTCATTCAAATAAGATTTTTCTTCATGTACATATATAAGTTTTTGCCTAGTTTTTATTGGGTTTTTTCCAATTTTCATATGGCATGTCCATATTCTTTAAGGTTTTAACTAACCATCCTAACATGGCATGTCCACATTCTTTAAGGTTTTGACTAACTATCCCGACATGGCATGCCCATTTTCACTAATACTTTGACTAATTATGATGACATGGCATGTTCATTTTCACTAATGTTTTGATTAATTGTAATGATATGGCATGTCATGTCTAATTGAAAGTTTGACTAATTGTGATGATATGGCATGTCCTACTTCACTAATGGTTTAATTAACTATGATGGCAATACATGTCCATATTCACTAATATTTTGATTAACTATGATGTTAGGGCATTTCCATTTTCACTAATGTTTTAACTAATTGTAATGATATGGCATATCCTATCTAATTGAAGGTTTGACTAATTGTGATGATATGCCATGTCCTATTTCATTAATGGTTTGACTAACTGTGATGACTTGGCATGTCCATTGTGATTGATTATGTAACTAAATGTGATGAGTGGCATGTATATTAATTGTACAATTTTCCTGCTTAAGTGGTCCTAAGCATGCTGGTATGGCATGTTTATTGTGTATATGAAGTTCAATTCCTCACCAAGTTTATGAAATAAATTTTGGGTATTTGTGTGATGGTTCATTGCATATTGTTTTTACTTTGATTGGAATTTTTATATTAATTGATTCTCTTGAATGGATTTGAATTGGATGTAAAGGTTTTAATAATTTAGCTCATGTGCTCTTGTTTTGTTTTCTGCAAAATTAGTGAAGGCCTACATAAATGTGAGGTTTTTATTTACTTTCAAAATGATGTAGTTACATGAAATGATTTTGAAATGTTGCAATGTAGTTCTTGAATGATAGTGTGACTAATTTTTACATAAAGTAAGACAACATGATTGCTTTAACTAAATTATATTTCAATGATCTTTTGTTTTCTCCCAAAGATGTGAAAACCATGTTGAAATTACTTCATTGCTTATTTTGATATGTTTATATTGCACATGTTCTTACATGCACCTGTAAAAATGGGGTTCTAATCCAAGGAACTAGGTGCAATTTTACTTCTTCAACAACTTTTTCTATAGAAAGCTTGTTGAACTAGGCAAGTGGAAGAGGTAGAGAGATTGTGATCTATTTTTGGCATTCATGAAAAGATCTTTGTGATGTAGGACATATAAAATCCTTGCCTATTGCTGTGAATTGGAATTAGAAGTTTCTTGCATGGTTGGTACATGATCTTGCCAAGCTTATTTTGATGATTATAAAGGTTTAGTTTGTGGTCTTCTTTTCAAATTCTTTTTGTGAAAATGTTTCCAAATTTTGATCTTTAAGCTTTGTTTGAAGTTGATGAACTTGAGGCAACTTGACAAGGATTGATAAGCTACAACTGCCCTTGTAAATGTTGTCATGGTGCAAAAAGACAAGTCCATAGCATAATCAATAAACATTTAAAGAAATATGGATAGGATCCATATTTTCATATGCCAATGGTGGTATGCACTATTTCTTCAAACTTACATGTGGTGGTTGGGCATATTGGGTATTGACATTCTTTTTAACATGAATTTGTAACTAACTAAAACTATGTTCAATAGTCATAATAACCAAGATAATCCATGAGGGTAAATGTTCATTATCTAACTAATATATACATCCTCAGACTAACAACACATGTCCATAATGTTTGATTAACATTTTGGCTATAAGGATTTATGTCTAATAATGTGTTTTGATCTATCATGCACTTCAATAGGTACTAGTAATTGAAGGGGATGCATCAAGGGACAACAACTTAGTGGATGAAGTAGATGGTGTAAATTGGGGGTGCAATAACAAATGAACATGTTGGTTAACATACACTTGACACAAAAGTTAAAATCCACAAACTTGTGAATGAAACTTTTGCAAGGTATGATGACATGCAACAAGCACATGAAGAACATGAAGTCCCACTTGAAGGTCAAAATTTAGAAAAAAAATTTGACACCACTATTCCAAAGAACCTAAGAATTTTGATGTACCGATGGAATGACTTATTTCAAAAGCTTCAACACCCTAATTTGAAGGATCTTCCACATCTATATTGTTAACCATATTACTACTCTTTAATCTAAAGATTGTGCATTCAATGAATAATGTTTTCATGGACAAAATATTTTCATTATTACGAAAAAGTTGTTGCCAAAGGAAAATAAAATGCCAGCTACATCTTATGAGGTTCTTAAATTGATTAAGAATTTTGATTTAAGTTATGATTCAATCCATGCTTGTGCAAATGGATGTGTGTTTTTTTGGGACACCTTAAGCCATTTGCAAGTGTGTCCAAAATGTGGCATTGACAAGTTTGTGGATGGGTCAAAGTCTATTCCATGAAAGGTCTTTTGGCACTTCCCATTAATTCCAAGGTTATTACAATTATATAGGTGCATATCATTGGCACAATTATTGACTTGGCACAAAGATGGAACTAATACATATGGTCTTGTACGAAATGTGGTGGGTGAAAGCACGATCAATTAAACACAAAAAAATAGTTATCATTCAAGCAATCATATTTTTTCACATAAATGCAAGAAAGTAAAATCAAAACATTTTCAATCATTATCAAACCATCATGTTGTTCAATAATGGGTTTATAATTTGTTGTATACAAAGTTTAAGAGACTTTTGTATAATAAAAATCAGTGAAAAGTATTTTTGAAACTTATTAGCCAAAATTTGTTCAAAAATGCTTTTACAATAGAAAGCTTGATATATTATTATTATTAAAGTAAAAGTTGAAAGCACATAAGTACATTTTAATACAATAATATCCAAGAAATAGAAAAATCCAATAATTTTCCTATTTTAAACCTACTTTCTATGAAACAAATGCTTGAAAAGTAGAAAAAAATCTATTTGTAGTTTTGAAGAAGTCTACCTAAATGTACATTAAACATACAATTTTTTAATATCATTGGTATAAAATTAAAAAACGTGCCCATATTGATCATTGGAAAAAATAACATTTTAAAGTTTACTATATGAAGGTGTATTTTATGCTACTTTCCATTTATGCATATAAGGATCATGGAATGTCTAATTGATCATGTTTTCACACTGGTGGATTCTATTACTTTGAAATACATTAATGATAAGTGGCTAGCTTTTTCCAATGATGTATGTTCCATTTGGTTAGGGTTAGCATTTGATAGGGCAAACCCATTTGGTGATCTAATTTCATGCCAATCTACTTGGCCAATGATATTTCTCAATTATAACTCACCTCTTTCGTTGGTCACTAAGTGATATTCTTTGATGTTAGTTTTAATCATTCTCGGGAACGAATCTATATAACATTTAGGAATGTGGATGTGTATATACAACCACTTATTGAATAGTTAAAAGTGTTATGGAATGGTGTTTAAACTTTTGATGTATCTTCAAAAGATAACTTCAACTTATGAGCCATGTGCGTTTGGAGTGTGCATGATTTTCCAATGTATGGATTATTTGTAGGTTGTGTCACCAAAGGGCATGTGGGATGCCCACCTTGTGTCCCATCCTCTTTTTCACTCTTCCAAAAAACTAAATAAAATGATATTTTGTGGGAATCATCACTACTTGCTTAAAAGCCAACCATATCAACCCAACATAAATGATTTCAATGGGGAAATAGAAAAAAGGGGCTCACCTATATGATTATTTACAACAGGGTGAGAACACACTACGGGCGAACCACTTTTCACCCAAAAAAATGATGTATAACGAATATAATAGGTGTGCAATAAATTGAAATCTTGATGGCATTTTTTGGAAACCCTAAACATAAGAAAAAAGAACTTTAGAATGTGCATGACAACATTTTAGAACTCAAAGTTCATTTTGAATCAAAGTTAAATTTGATCCAATGGTTAGATGAAGATAACTATATAAAATCAATGTACATAAAATATATAACATACATATTTTCAATGGCCATAAAGCTTCATGTTTGTGGTTTGTAAAACATTACCAAAGAAAAATGAAAAGATAATACAATGCCCATTTATAAAATCTTCTCCTTTTATTAAAATAATGTTTTTTCCCATAAAAGAATTCATTATGCATTTATTGTTCAAGAAATGCAAAAAAACACATTTTTTGAATGGATTTTCAACAAAAATTTGTAAAATTCTAAATGTATTAAATTTAATTAATGTACGTCAATATCATTCACCACCAAAAGATTCATTACAAAACTCCACCCATAACCTTAGTTTTGAAATATATTTGCAAATTTTCATACTTTGTGACATGTATTTTTTCAACACAAATATACTTCATATGTTCAAGTTTGTAAATGTTTGTTGGAGTTTCTTTTTAAATAAGTTAGTTTAAGTCTAAAGTTAATGCAATACACTTGAAATGAACAAAAATTATCCAAGATGTGATGCCCACCTATACCCAAAAAAACCAAGTGTAGATTTTTGTTTTTGTGACTATAATTTTTGAGGGGCATAGTATGCTTTCACCTAATAAACAGTGTTAAATGGGCACTAGAATGAGAGTTGTACCCGCAAGGACCTAGAAATCGAATTGGGGCAAAACAAAACCCTATTCACAACAATGGCATCAAGCGACTAAATAGTATGTTCTAACTACCATATTAGGATGTATGTTTATCCACATGATTTTTTTTATTGGATAACTTGTTAATGATGTTTATAATTTAATGATGATTTTAAAGAAGATTTTGCCTAAGTTGGTTATGTATTACTTAGGCCTTGGGAATTCAAATTAACTATTTAGGTCATACGTATGTAAATGTTTTTGCTTCATCCATTAGTAGATCTAATTATAGTGTAAATAATGGCAGATCTAATTATACAAATAGCACCAACACCTAACATTATTTTATAACATGCACATGGGTTGCTTATTAGGAATATTTTGGATGTGATGCATTGTGAAAAAATCTTTGTGAAAACATTTTAAAAACAATATTTGGCATAAAGGATTCAATGGTTGTTCAAAAAGACCTAAAGGAATGTGGGATACGACCACACTTATGGATATAAAATATTGATGGTTGGTTGGTCAAACTTGTTGCTTCATTTGTTTTATCAAATCATGATAAGGACAAGTTTATCCATACTGTTATGCACATAAAAACAACTATCTTCTATGGAATTTCATTGAAAAAGATAATCACCAAGGACAAGGATTTGAAAGGTATGAAGTCACATGACTTTCATTTGATGATGCAAGACATTTTATGCATGCATAGCCTTATGTCAATGGGTTGCAAGATGTCAATTATGCGTTTATGTTGTGTTTTCAAAAAGTTATGTGCCAAGATTGTGGATCTAGCACAATTTAGAAAGCTCAAAAAGGAAATGGAGATTTGTTTGGTTTTGTTGGAGAAGGAATTTCCCCCCTCCTTCTTTGACATCATGACACATCTTCTAGTGCATTTAGTGGAGAAAACCTATGAGTTGATCAATAGGCATTTCCAAAATACATAGGTATTGAAGCTTCATTAAGTAGGGTTCATCTCGAGTTCTAATGGCAAAGTCATTCAAGTTTGATGCAAGGTGTGCACCCAAATGAAGGTAGATATAAGCTCTTTGTTCATAAGTTTGATTTTCTATGGAAACATGCAAGTCATCACAAGACTTTAATACATGCCAAGGATTAGAAAGGTTGGGAACATTATTCTTGAGAAACAACATTCATGTTGCCAATGGGAAGTTATATTTTGCAAAAGGTCTTGAAATCATGTTGTAACAAGTCATTCATGATGTAATTCAAATTGATAGGAAGAAAAAAATGGTCCAATTTGCTTTGATTTTTGATTTGTTCAATCATGGCCACCCCATGACAAAATAAACAACAATGCAAAAGTTATTTGTGCAATTTAATGTTCCTAACAGTCCCATGAAACATTGGTATGGTGAAGCAAGTTGGGAAATGATAGATTATATGCACAAGCAAGTTTTGAAAAGAACTCAAAGTGTTGTACTTAAAAGAAGGTTTGTTTTTTCAAGTGTCATAATGTTATTACTATGGATAAATAATCTTGAATTTCAATGAACTTGGGTAAAAGTGCATGTCCTTCTCACATTTTAGTGTGTTGTTTCAATGGTGGTAATCCAGACAATCTAACCCTTGTAATTATACCTTCCCTTATGTGACAAAGAGGGTTGATTAAAGAAGAACTAAGTGAAAGTTGGTTCATTTGTTTTAGTGTAGATGGAGCCTTTCTTTTTATAGGCTACCACATTGGAGTGACATCATAGAACTAAAAGAAAAATATTCTTGTTATACATGATTAGGCAACATTGCATGGCCCATAAAACAAACGTTTTGTCTACTTGCTAATGGTGGCCAAGTTGGAGGATTGACTATAATTACTATATGTTTATTTTTCAAGCTTTCCAAGAACTCACATTTGGAATTCATTGAGCTCTTTGATATTGTGGAAACATGAGAAGTTAATATTTTGAAAAATGCTAAGATGTGTTGGATATCAATGTTGGAGCCTTTGAAGTCCTCATTTCGTGGCAAAATATAAAACATTGATCATGAAAATTTTATAAGATAGCCCTTTAGTTGCTCAAGCAAGGTTGAACCTTTATTTTTTCTATGATCTTCACATAGTCTTGTTTTGTTTGCTACCATTGTAGGAAACAATCAATGTTTTTTATCAAATTTGTTCATGGAAGGGATGTTTTCATTTGTGATTTTGTGGTAATTGTAAAGACATGTCAAGTTGATCTTTTCATGATGTATTATGATCCTACGATTAACTACTAATGTGGGCATTTCCAATTGATATGTGATATTGTGGAAAAAAAAAATCATAATCACCCAAGATTGTGGTACTAACCTCGACACAAGTATAAAAACCCTTTGCATTTCACATTTTTGGTCATTTTTAACATGCTCACATTCTCAATACATATCAAAGCAAGTTAACAAATGTGTAAGGATATTTTTAGCAACCATTGCACAAGTGAATGGCTGATGTTCTACTACAATTGACATGTTTGTCACATAATTGAAATGCAGTTTGTGAATACATTCAACATTCAACTTTGGATGTAACTTAATGTTGATTTATCTTTCTCCTTGCATTTTGGTGTCATTAAAAAACATTATTGTGAATAAAAAAAGGTGAAACCCTCATTAGATTAGTTTGTGTGGAACCTCTAAATGTTAATATTTTGGATTTCTAGCAATCCATTTTTAAATTCTCTATGAAGGCGCAAGTACCCAAGGCCATGGCTAGACCTTTTGATAGTAATTTGGCAAAAAATGATGGGTGACAATTAACAACAATGGGTTGTTGATTGAATGCTTATATGAATGACTAAATGAATATTTGAAGTTAGTTCAAATATATAATTCACATTGTTTCAATTCTTAGATGTGTGGAAGATGAATATATTTTTTCCATTGTTGCATTTATGAAAGACATATTGCACAATTAATTAGGGAAATATTGAATTATCATTGTATTCATATTTACATTAAAAATATATATTCATTAAAAGTTCACTTACCAAGAAGTTATTACAAGTTGGAATTTTTTTAAAATGTGGATTTGTGTTACCTCTTCAAAACTTGTTTCCACTCAATTTTTGTGTTTTAATTTTTTTGTTTTCATGCTCTCAAGAAGCATAGTGATTATTTTTATCATTGTGAGTTTGATTATCATTTGGATGTGGGGTGGGACTTTGAACTAAATTGAGCAAAGTCTAATTTCAAATTAAAGTTCAACTCTCACTTATTAGTGTTTAGTGGGCATGCAATGTATTTCACTATAACCAATTTTTTAAATTTTTCATGAGCAATGTAACCACATTCATTACACTTTTTTTTTGGTGGGTGCCAATTGGACTTAATTTCTAAAAAAGAAAAAACCCACTTTGGATCTATTTTTAAAAAATCATGTATGCCAAAAATTGAGTCAACAAGTGACCTAGAAGCAATTTGTTCCTTTGACAAAACTAGATTAAAAGCCTTAATCATAGATGCATGCAAATTGTTGACACTCACACACATTTTAGATTTTATTGAAAAAACCAAGTGATGGTGCAATTTGAGTTTGTCACCTTATGATACATGTCATTGATATTGATTCATAACTATAAGTTAGGAACTTGGGCTACTCAAAATTTAAGGATTTTACATTAGTTTGTGGCATTTGAATTAATCCCAAAACACTCGGGCAATGCATCTTAAAATATATTTTAATGATGTAACTAAGGTTGAATTTGTTAAGCTTTTTATAGGTTTATCTAAAACTCACAACTTTTAGTAAACATACATATTCAAAGAATCTATTGTTTACTTGTTTGTAATAAAGGGTAGATAAAACCTTAAACTTTTTGTTGGGTTTTTCATGTAACATGGTGGAAAAGATGGGGGAGAAGATGTTCATTCAGCACAACAACATTTCCATGAAGTTTACATGCAATCACTAACCTTCAAAACTTGTTACTACTTGTTGGTTTTTCTATAAGAACATTTCAACCCATGCCCCTTATTTGGGCTTCTACCAATGTTTACACATCCAACATAAAGTGCTAATTAATTCCCTGTTCCCACCCATAAACTTGGAAAAAAAAAAAACACAATATGAAATAGGAGACCATGTAAATGTCACCACAAAATATTATGCCAATCAACCAATCAAAAGTGGCCATTTTCTTTTTCTAACTTTTTCTGATATTAATCAACACTAAACAAATTTACAATTCCATGTCATTTAAGTTATGTACTTCATTTAAAATATTGTTTGGAGGTCATAATAATACTACTTTTGCAAAGGCTTTGATGACTAGGACACAAGGTGGAGAGAAGATGTCTTCTTGACATAACAACATTTGTATGAAGTTTGAAGTTGGAAAACAAAATGTGACTTGAAAAAGGTAGTGAATTGGATAATATTATAGTGTGAACATAACAAGTTTTTAGGGTTTTAATTTTTGTTTTCAGTAGCCATCAACTTTCTATGTGTTAATGACGAAAAAATATTCCATCATTGTTTGTTTCTCCAAGATAACTACAACAATAACAACTTCAAGAAAGCTTGTGAAGATGGGTAGGAGAATTTTTTTGTTTATGTATTATGCAAAGCTTATTGGTGTAGAGTTACGGATGGTTGTGGAGGGTGCAACATTGAAAGGAGGTTTGGAGCATTGGATGAAGGAAGGCATGATAAGAATGGGGATTTGAAGCAATGCGAGGCAAAAATTCTTTTTGCCTAATCAGTCTTAGGAGATAGTGGGTTTTTTCTTGTTTAGATTGGTAGTTGTTGTATTTGGTTTCCATTGCACTAATAACTACGTTGTGGCAAACAACGTATCCTAGATAAAAATATTTTCTATAAGGGGTTGATGCTAAAGTATGATGAAAAAAGTTAGGAAGTCCGAGTTGTAGTTAAAGGGGCATGTAGAGAATGAATATGCATTTGCATTGAATGCAATAAATACTTATTGAGTTTCTTTTTAATCCATGTCATGGGTCGAGTATTTGAGTGAGCATTAGAAATTTCAATTGGAGTGTCCTTGGGTTGGGCAAAATGAAAGAAATAAAAACAAAATTGGGAAGTTAATAGAAACATATATGTTGTCCAAATCTGCACAAAGATCTACCATTCCTAAGTGGTTCTAATCAACTTGGCGAATTATCACTAGTAATTTGGTTCAAACATTGAATTCAAGAATCTTTGTGTTTCAGATTTTTAGTCGAGGAATTCAATGTTTATTTGCATCGTTGCATTTGTTGGAGATGGGTTAGAAGTTCACTTGGACTGATCGAACGTTGAGAGTTTTGACCTCAAGCTGTATCTTCATAGATTTAGATTTTTGAAGATTTTTGTGTGATCCTATAGATGGTCCAATTAGTTGGCCGTAGTTATATCAAGTTAGGAAGCAAGCATCATGTGTGTACTAGTTAAGAATTGACATATAAAACATTGAATTTAATTCTATCAAGTCTCCAACAATAGTGAAATATTGATAGCACCAAGTCAGTAGTCTCAATGATGTAATTTGCTGGAATTAATGATGTTTGAATTTTCAAGAGTGGTGTTTCTACTGTGAGCTATATTTACACAAAAATGTTTTCTTTCTACAGCCTTTTTTTGGTTACAAAAGTACATAAATAAGTATTACGAGTGAAGATAGTTCTTTTTAATCTATTAATATTTAGACCTTATGTCAATGGATCATCACTGGCAGTACCAGTGTGAAGCAATGCAAAGCCGAAGTAAATATTAAGAGTGAGGATGTGGGTAAGTCCCCGGATGAGGAGTTGAAGCTTCTGATCACTGTTCCAGACAGTTTTGCTGCAGTTCAAAGTTAGTTAGATTGACAAGCTGTTGGCACCCCAAAGTCAAGTTCATTGACAGAGAGCCAGAAGGGCTTTCACCTGCACACCAGTGGGTTTGAACCTAACAAACTTTTTTGAGGTCCCAGGGTCTCAGACAAGGATTATATCACCGAGTCACCACTCCTCAGGTTAAAAATTCA
>Ga0209208_10004118_pt1 | contig 20729 bp, 14 predicted proteins | sample S1TSphfallax_3_FD_187694 | JGI IMG/M metagenome (GOLD analysis project Ga0209208, IMG submission 187694) | Host-associated microbial communities from peat moss isolated from Minnesota, USA - S1T2_Fd - Sphagnum fallax MG (SPAdes) (version 2) | ecosystem: Host-associated > Plants > Peat moss >...
AATGCAAATGGTAAATTTCAACTTGGAGTTTGACATTACAATTGGTTTTAGTTTGAGAGAAAAACATTATCAAGATTTACATTTGCCTAGAGCTTGACACTAGTTGTCAGTTGTGATGGTGTCTATACTTTAAAATTAACTTACAAATCCATGGCATTGCGAATGCCATTTGGAAGTACAAAATGATCACATGCCCACGATTTTCCAGTGGGCTCCTATTCAAAACAATGTTGCTCATGTTGTGTCATGATTTGGGTTAAAGAAAGTCTTAACCTTACATTGTCCATGATAAAATCTTTCATGGCTTTGACCAACTACGGTGCATACAATAAGCATGTCTTGTTATACATTGTGGCTTGTTTCCCATGACAAGGAACACCTTAGATGTTCACATGTTCCATGTTGTAATAATGGATTAGTGCAAGGTAAGGGGTAACATAACTTTGCCCAACTTTGAAACAACTTATACAACCTGTTTTGATAGATTCATTACATACTCTCTTAGCTCTTCTATGACCTAACTTCCTTACTGATCCACTGGGTAGCAAAGGCTCTAGTGCCAAATTTTCCAACCTTTCATCGTTGGGTCCAAATGCAAATTGATATCAGGACCTTGTCAAGTAGCTGTGGATTTTAGGTGCATCTAATGAACTAGGAGCTGTTGATGTGCATATCTTCACACTAAACTGTGTCTCCTCACCAACTCTCTTGTAGTCACCATCTACAAAGTTAAACATTTTGGACCAACGAGTGATAACATATAAACAAGACCTACAGAAGCCATGACCACTTGTCGCCCTTTGCACCCATCGAAGTTCATGGCAACTAAACCTACTTATAGGGGTTGCTGTAATTCAAGGTACAAGAATGCAAAGTTAGCTCTTTGTGTTCCATCAGATTGCAGAGATGTGATGTCGCCAATGGTTATAGTCAAATCCAATGCAAAGCTTCCACCTAGCAACGAATGCATGTGACAAATTGCACAAAGCTCAAATGCACTAAGCAGCGTCTTAGCAGAACAAACAATTTAGCAACTCGGCAAAGCACGAATGCCCCAAATTCTCAGCATTCTCTTCTTGACTACGTGAACAAGAAGAGATGCTGCTGTGAAATTTCGAAATAATCATAATGACGGGCTAGCGCTGTCACTATGATTTCAATTCTTCATTTGGTGAATGGATGGACGCATGGCCATAGAGGAAGATTAAAGGTTTAAAGAAGACATACATCGTACTGAATACCGATTTTGGATGAACTTTAGGCTTGGGAAGTAGTGTGCATGCAATAAAGCCACTTTCAAAATGCATGCAGGACTTTGTTCATGATATTTTCCCTAGTGAAAGAGTTTCGCTGGGGAGGTAGTTTTTCGGGACGAAAGTTATCCGATGGATATTTCCCCAGGGAGATAGTTTCCAGTTCCCCGGGGAGGTAGTCTCCCCCTGGGGTGATAGTTCCCCCGGGGAGATAGTTTCCTACTTCCTCAGGTAGACAATGTGGTTGCCCCGGGGAGGTAGTTCCCTGGGATGGAGGTTTTCTCCCTGGTGGGGAGATGTTAGCGTCGGCGAGGAGTTGTGTTCCCCGAGGATGGAACGTTCTCTGGGGTGAGGTGATTTCCCTGCCGGGAGAGATTTTGAACAAGGAGGGGGTTTCCCCGGGGTGGGTTTTGGGAGCTGAGGAGGAAGATGGAGGGCAGGGCATGGAAAAAACGGTCGTGGTCGGATGGCGAGGGCCGGTATGTAAGAGGTGCGGGGTCTGGTTAACCAGGGGGGACAAGTCAAGCGGGACCGGGGGTTTCCGCTCACTTGGTGGTCAGAGGGCGTCGTAGACTGTGCTGCACTTAACTCGTTACCACAGTTTAGTGTTTGCCAAGTGTAAAACCTATAGTTAGGTTTATCATGTGATATATAGTTGATTTCATAGTTGACTCAATGAGACTGGAGCTTGGAAATGAAATGGTTACAGTGAATGGGGATGAAGCTGGAAAGGAACTGCGATGTTTCTGAGTGAAATTGCCAGGGATGCAAATTGCATGTATTGTTCCTCAATGCACATTGAGGACCAAGGTCAAGATTGTGCACTAGAGATATAGCCCACCTGATTTTTTAATGAGTTTTGTACAAGTATGTACATTGTACTACCTAGTATTGTGCATGACACCCAGCTTGCTCAAGGTACACATACCAAACCCTTATGACCCTTGATGTTGGCATCCAAAGTCAGATCTGCAGCAGCAGATCAAATGTTGGACATCCCTGCTCAGAACTGTTTGCATCTATTGTTGTAGACTGGAACCTTGATGTTGGCATCCAAAGTCAAAGCTCCAGAAGATCAAATGTTGCATGTCGCTGCTCAGAATCGTTTGCCTCTATTGTTGTAGAACTGGCAATGCAATACAACACACCTTTCTAGCATGTAGATATTCTTTCTGCAGAACTCTTGCTTTGCAAACCTTTTCTCTGTAACTGGGGTAGTTCTGACTCACACAAACTGAACACCAGGGACTCTTGCTTTGCAAACCTTTTCTCCTTAACTGAATGTAGTTGCAACTCCCACAAGCTGAGCACCAGCTACTCTTTGCTTTGCAAACCTTTTCTCCTTAACTGGCGCAGTCCCAACTCCAACAAGCTGAATACCAGCTCCACCATCATAATATGTGAAAGCAGGAGAAAAAGCTGTAAGCTAAATGATAAAAAATTGCATTGTGAAATCCCTGGCATGCTCAGAAACAACATATAACCACAACAAAAATTGTCATTTTTCAATCAGGTGAATCAACTTGGGTTTAGCAACAAAATCCGTGAAACTCAACATAAATGTTGCCAAACCCGACTTGTTAACCCAAGTTTTTTCACCCAATTGAAAAGGACACCTTTTGCTTTAGTTTAGCATAAAATAGTCTAAAGAGGTTAGGCCAATATTTGATATTTGCCACTGCTTGCTCCTCAGCACTGCACGTGCTGCCAGTAACTTTGAACAGCGTGAATTCTACGATCTCTCTAATAAGGACATGGGAGACTCTCTAAAGCGGATTGCACACTATTACCGAAATCAGACAGCTTCACTGTCCTGGGTCAGCCTGAGTTCTCAGCCAACAGGCTCCCTGCTGTTGCAAACATCTCCCTTTGTCGCCCCCCCCCCCCTTGACTAATTAACACATGCACACACACAAATATGCTGCAAAAGAAAAGTGAAAGTAGATACGGATCTAGATTCATCCTTCCCGAACTCATGCAGGGTAGGGCCTGTATGAGGCAGTCCGCAACCCCATAGAGTTTTAGAAAACCCTGACCCCCAACACCCTGAGTTAGGTATTATGGAGTGTGCCAGGTACAGGCCATTGTGCTCGGTAAGGTGCTTGTAAGGAATTTGGGCCATCCTATAATATTCATGTTTCATCCTCAGTTGAAGTGAAAAGAGAGAGTGAGCAAATTTCAGTATCATTTAGCAAATTGGGGTAAGCACTTGACATGGTTTGCTTCTTTAAGCTGATTCCCTGCATCGAAGTCAAACTATAAACTGAGAGTGAAACTCCCTTGATGACCAGTTTCAAAAAACATGAGTTTCTTTCCCAGTGTTTTTGCTTTCTATCTTATCATCCCCACTTTGCAACTGAAGCTAAGTTTCAGCCTGAGGTACTGATCCCCATTTTGAGAGACTTTGCAGATGACACATCTATAGGTAGGATTAAAAGCAGCAAGATGGCTAGTTGTTTAGCCTTTACATTGGACAGACCTGAAATGTCAATGTGTGGGTTGAAAATCAGACTCTCACCCCAGCCTTCTCTTTGTTGACATTTTCGATTGTGCACCAATTGGAAAATTGGGAGGTTGCACTTTTGGACACATAACTCGGTGTACAGGAAGGTTTAAGAAACCGAACTTTGAAGTTGTGAAAACTTCAAACAATTTGCAAGCATGTGCCCTTGTAACCAAAAGAAAGGGGTCATGGAAGAAGAAGTCACAGTACTGCTAGTACATGGTTTAGCAGACCGTCCTACCACCATAGAACCCTCCCTCAAGCTGTGTAATGTGTAGCTCTGCTATCATCCCCAAGCACCTTCACCCAGATAGCAACCACCATTTACTTATCATCCCTTAGCTCTGTTGGCCATCAGCACTGTCATCAACCCTCTGCATTGTGCACATTCTCATCACCACAAATGCCCACTGTCACAATGTCGATCACAGCAGTTAAAAACACACACATGGCAAGGGTACCCTAAACCTGAAACCTGAATGAAAAGTTTCATCCAGCTCCATATACTTACTTCCATTTACTTTAGGGTAAGATAGGTAGGATAGACAGGTTGGTGAGGTAACACTTCAGCTCCCAGAGAGGGGTGCATTCACTCTGTTATCGCCTTTAGCCCTGGAGGTTCAAAGGTCTAAGTAGCCCTTCACCTGGTGTCATTATAGTTGTTTAGTGTTTACAAACCTTCATTTGGGTTTGAAATGAGCAAGATAAAATCTCTGAAAATAAGGGGGTCAGAGAAAAACCAGTCCAGCCTCATGTGAACACATATCCTTCTGTGTAAAACTGAAGTGCATCTTATATCTAGACATGCCAGATTTCATACACAAACAATCTCCCTCTTATTCCAAACAACTCTGCCTACAACAATGATCACAATTGCACTCCAAACAGGTACATTTCTGAACAAGTGCACTCTGAACAAACACACATCACAGGGGTACCCTAAACCTGATCGCCACAGCTAGTGGAAATGTCCAACAATTAATATTTTTTATTACAAGAAGTGATTACCCATGGCCAAACACAAAGAAACAAACAAATAGGTGAAACATTTTGGCGTAGGGGAGTTTTGAAACCCACTGACCAAAAAAAAGAAAAACCCATCTCTAAATGGAAGATTTAACCACAAGTTTTAAGGATTGGTTGTTTGGTTATAAGGTATCACTGAGCGATTACCAGCTTAGTGATGTTTGCTAACGGGCCATCTTCTGAACTGCCTGGGTGTTTGCTCACCCATGAGTGTTTGGTGATGGGTGGTTCTATCATACACTTATTGCAGATGCCCAATATATGTGTAGAAGGTACGATAGCATTTGCCAATGTGTCCCTGGAACATTGGCATCATAAGAAAATGAAATCACCCATGAGCAGATTTGACAGTATCAGAAGCTATTTTAGTGTTTGCCCACTAACTTACTGAAACTAAAAACAAAATTTCCCACAACCACATGTAAACATTTCACAGGTCTACACTTCAAACTCAGAACTACTACGAAGCTGACAACTTGATGCTTTGGTCCAACTACATTTTCTATGGTAGATATATCAATGCGAGTTTTAAAAAAAATTCATGAGTTCATAAAATCAAAACGTAAAGATCTTGTGAGCAATAGTTAATAATACAATACACTTGTACAATATATACTAATTTGATGAATTCTTAAAAAAAAGGAATACAAATACATGAGCAATCAATTTATAAAATATCTCAGACATAAATGTTTAATGAATTACTAGGAAATATTTTTTAAGAACTAAGAATTGACATCAAGATTTGTCATGGGCATGGCATGTTTAAATCCTAGGAATGATGGTAGACAAAGATCTATATGTTAATCCAGATATCATCTAGGCAAAAACTCTCAACTAAGTCCTTCATGTGCTCTCAGATCTATTTCTCACTTTCACACTTAAGTTCATGGACAACTATTTTTTGAGTTGATTTTGGAATGCTAATAATAGTGGGAAGTTCAATGAGTGGATTCTTGCATGATCTGAAGAATAAAGGACTCCGCCCTTTATGGCAGGTTCAAATTTCAAATAAAGTTTCTTCCCTTACTGGATCTAAAACTTCTCATTTAGATTCATGCACTTCTATGGAACATGGCCATCCATCATATACACATATTGTACTCTAGATGCCACTCACAAATTGGGTTGCGTTTGAGCCAAACTTTTATGGGCAAATCTTACACCAGTGCATGGTCAGAGCCAATAAATTTCAGCATCACCATCTTGAATCTAGATCAATCAGCTCCAGTTGTTGGTTTCCTTCCAGTTACCTGCATGTGGTGCCCACCTTTGGTTGTTATGCATGGATTGTATTGCAAAGGAGGATCTCCCATGCCTTTATTTCTTATTAAACTTTGATCTGTGATCTGCTAGATGACGACTAGGGTCCCATAGCTTCAAGCAACCAGTATTGGGATTCTAATTACAGACTTATGTAAACAATTACAGAACAATACCCCTCTTCCATAGTAGTGAATTCTCTCTCATTTGCATGAATGTTTCAAATCTAGGGTAACACCATTGGAATAGGCTGAGGGGTGCTGATTTCAGGAACTCTCCACTTCAAGCTCTAAGGGTGTTACTTAACATAAAGCACCAGCACAAAATGCTCATTTTTTTGCTTTTCAAAACGCCCCACCCTTGCCAAGGAGAAATTCCACTGGATATGCTTACGTCCGGAATCCAGAAACGATAGAAATGGTACATTACATTTTTAAACTCCAGGACATCTCCATGGAGACAAAGATCAATGCAATTGGTTGAGATCTGCAAACCACCATCACAAAGGCAGAAACACTTTGGGACAAGTGAGATCACCCAAATTACAAATCCAAGTAGTTGGCCAAATATTGTAGTACTTTGGTAGCTTCGACACTAACTAAATCATTTGTAAAATTGTTGAAATTTCAAAAACAACATTTTTTCAAAGAACACATTTTTCTAAAGGAAAAATAGAGAATCTATAAGAGCATTCAAGAATACTCTATTTTTGAACATGGAATCTTCAAATTTAATTAATCTTTTGACAGACATGTGTTGAAGCTGGCCTTGCACTAGAGTATTCTAACAACCCTATTTTGTTGAATTTGGTGGGTAGATACTAGACTCTGATGAAGGAATACAATTTTTAAAAAAGATAGTTGCCCATATTCCATACAATTTGTTGTCACTAAAGTCAACACTTGGAAAACAGGATTTTTGGGCTGGTCCCATGACACAATTGTGGTGGCCACACGACATGCCTGCACATTGGATTTGTCTCGCATCATGGGGACCAGGGTTTCATTTAAGGATTTTGTGATGCAGCCAAAGTGGCGATCACACATGAAATAATTTAGCCAAATTTGGCTACACACTAAATATGAAAGTAGGAAAAATAAATTAAAAAATCCTCCTCCATTCTTGGCTATCTACTGGAACTTATCATAAAAATCTGGTGATTTGAAAAAAGATTCTTCAAAATCTAGCGAGTTTGAGTTCCTTTTTTCATGAGAAATCCTTTGTATACGTCAAAATTTGGCGAAAATTCATCAGTAAAAGAAACACTGATGAGGACAGAATTGGTCAATAAATATTCTTGACTAGGAAGAGCTCCACAATGAAAATAAAACTCTAACCTAAAATTGTAACCTAGGCCCTGAAGTAAATAGCGGGAAAATCCAGATGGCATGTGTGGAAAATGGTTTGGACAGCCACGCTACCAAAATTCTTTTGAAAAAAAGGAGATTATAATAATCAATAAAGAAATTCCTAAACCACAAAGCCTTGCTTGTAGGTAGATCTACTGCACCCATTTTATAAACAACTTGAAGCTTCTTAGAAACTAGACTAGTAGCAATTATTGGAAAGGAACTTCAAGTTGTTTGTGAAAGATTAAAACCTAGAACCTATTTAGAGCATTAATAAATTGAGTTTTTTGCCACCACCAAAACTCCCTATTTCACAGTATAAGGCCTTATATATATGATCTTACACTAAGCAAAGTCACAACATGAGTGCCTATGCTTAGACCTATGACATTTTCAATTTGCTTGAATTTATCAAACCATTTATCTAATCTTCCAAGATTTTCATGTCTTCAAAAAATTACTTTGCATGGATAATCTATTGACTCCAATATTACATATGCCATATTGTTTGAGTATATGGGGTTTGGTTTGAGTTTGGAGTGTTGTGCATTTTCTTTTTCGCTTGAAGCTCCAAATTGTTCCACAACTAGATTGAGCTACTTTACTTTTGGTGGACCTAAAGCTCCAAGGACTGCTTAATTTTGAGTTTAGGTGGGGAATCTAACCATCCTAAGAGTTGAATGGATAGTAGAGTTACTGTAAAACAACCCTTGTCCCGGGCTGCCTTTCGGCCTCCCTGGGTCTCCTTTTGGCCACGGACCCCTCTCTTGAGTCACCCAAACTGAAGACCAACACTCCAAACTAGGCATGGGAAGGACTATGCACTTAAGGTGCAGAGCCTCTGACAACTCTCCTCTCCCTCCAGTTGATCTCCAAATCACTGCCCTTAATGCTCAGGTCTTTCTCAAGTAATGTCTTTTGAGCTTTGAAAGGAAAATGATAGTAGTTACGTGAAGCCATTATGGCTCATATCACTAGAAGGAAATATTAACCTAATTGGGTTACATATGAATAGTAAATGATCCAGTAATAAGACCATGCTACCTATGATGTGTTTTTCGTGAAAAAGAAAATACAACTATTTGTTCACAAACCAGGATGATTTTATATTGGATCATGAAGTTTTTATAAAAACCTTATTCTATATGACAACAAATCTGCAAAACTTTGGCATTTAAAAGAATTGTGATGAATGTCTACCTTAGTCAATCCTAATGTCAAGCCTAAACTTAAACAGCTATACCTTACAAAGCTAGGATGACCTGTGGAGGGATGTTCAATGAAAATGAACATATTAAATGTCATCTTCACCTTACGAAGACTTTGACATTAATTGAAACTATCAAAAGGATGGCTTCCATTTCCAGATAGGTTCTTCAATCTTTATACTATGTATCTTGATAGGTCATGAATTGTAGGCTATCATTAGCCAACTGGTTCAACTTTATCTAGGTCATAGTTTGCCTAGTTGGCCTTCATCCACACATGGCATGGTGGTGGATCCAGTGTTTATTTTTTGGTGGTGAATTTTCGCAACTTGGTGAATTTTTTTTCAGAAAATGAAAATAAACACGAAAAACTTGTGATTTTTAGTTTAATGACAAGTTAGTTAATGACATTCCCGCACCCCAGCTAGCTTGTCAAAGGGAATTAGTGATAATTCCCCAATATGAAGACAAAACAAAAAATTTCAAACCTCAAACACATTTCCTAACTCCTCATGACCAAATCAAAGGAAAGGATATATGTTTTAGGATGGATAAGTGACATAACATTTTGCAAAGGGAAAAACCTAGACCCTTTCATTGACACAAAACAAACAAGAAGGGGATTTAGAAATGGCATTCATCATAGATACATGAACACCATCAAAACCCATGAGATTTTGGAAATTTTCCATTTCAAGGGCTAGTGAAGACTTACAAAGTATACATAAGAAGAATAATGCCTCCTTTTTGGATATGATGGTGTTCATGTATCTACGATGAGTGCCCCTTCTAAATCCCTTACAAGTATATGCAAGAAAAATAGTGATCATAATTAGAATCCCAATACATATTTATCTTGATGTATTTGAATCACAATTCAATTCTTGAATTTATTAAAGCATGCCCCTAATTGTTTCCATGTGCATCATATGAATAAAATTTCAAATTTTCATTTCATGGACATAAGAAATCCAATTTTTCTAACAATGTGAACAATATTAACCCACTTTTTCACAAAATATAGATTAAAGTACATTAAAATAAGGTTGGTACAAGATCTCAAAATTCCAAAATCACATATGTGTCACATTTGCTATTTCTATATGTAATTTTAATATTCAGCATGTCCAAAGGTTTCACATATTCATTACCTTTGTTTTTGTGGATTTCAATTTTTGCACCTCAGTTGGGGCTACTTTTTCTGCCATCATCTTTTAAACCCCACATTTTTGTGTGTTTGGTTTTTGGACCTTCAAGGATTAGAACATAGCATTTGTGAGTCTTGAATCTAGTGTCCAATGATGCAGTTTTAGGTTTGTCAAAGTGGTATTGTTGATTGAAAACCCATTCTTATTTGGGTCCATAAGATTCCATTCTCATTAGGGATGAATTTAATGAGTAGTGCACTCTCATTTGGAATGAATATAATGAGTAGTGAATATTTAAAAACATTGTAATTAGTGTTTTCATTTTTTAAAAAACTTTAAACGTATAAAAATGACATAAACATAAACAATCAATATTCACATTTTAAAATAATGATATAGTGTGACATTTTTCTTTGTCGTGAATATTTTTGGTCACTATAAAAATTATGGATTTATAATTAGTCTATTTATGGAATGAATCTAAATTTGTCACCCATTGTTTCATAAGCAATCACCTTAGGTAGCAAATGTGACTCTTGCTAATATGTTTGCACCTAGAGGACCTAATTTGGACAAGGTTTGGGCCTTCAAATTTTGATCCAAAAAATTTAAGACACCTTCGAAATTATATTTTTCAAAGTGTGCATGCATTTGGGGGTCTTGGGGCTGTTCAATGCCAAAAATTTATTATTTCCTACCCAAACTTTTCCCTCAAAAAAAAAGATTGCCTAAGTTTTTAAAGATTGTTTAAGTTTTTTAGGTTGTGTCTTTTTAGGCAAACAAACCAAGTTGCCTTGTTTCTTTTTTTATATTTTGGGGTGGATTTGATGGTTCTTTTACACTTGAGAACACCCCTTGAAGCTAGCCTCTAGAGTTTTTTTTTGAGAACAATTGAAAGGTTTTGAAATCAAAATTTGTGCCTTTTCATGTTCAATCTTTGGAATTTAATTTCATTGAATGATATGTAAATGCAAGGATAAAATATCATCTAATGGATGACAGTTGAAATTGATCAATTAGATTAATGATTTTTTTATGGAGAAAACATGACTCAAAGCAATCCATGTCCATGAATGAAACTAATTTTGACAAATTTTGACAAATGATTGGATGAATTCAGGTTGTATGCATTACATGCAAATGAATGACATGAATTCTTGATGGATGTCAAATATATCAACTAGTTGAAATTTCTCTTAATTTATGAATGAAACAATTCAATGAAATTTCATGTTAGTTCAAATTGAAATAAATTTCATTCATGGAACATCACTAAGAGTTTTATGTTGTCCATGAAATGTTTCATCCATTAAAATTCATCTAGATTTTACCATGAATGAATATTGGTTAATGGAATGTTGTCCACATGAATTTTGATGCATGGATTTTCATTCATAACTTTTACAAATGAAATTTCATAACATTTTTAAATGAAATATAGTACATTCACAATTTCATTTCATTCATATTGTATGGACGAAAATACATGCAATGCCATTCATGCATTTTCAATGGATGAATGATCAAGTTTTCATGGATGAAATAAAGATAATCAATGATTTCTTGTCCAAAAATTTATCCATGATAAGGGACACATGGGATTTTGGATGCAATTCAATCACGTGGCAAAATTTGTGGCCAATAAAGCGGTACCACCTATTGCAGGTTCTTTTGTCATGAATAATTAATCTAAATCCTCAACACAACCTACAACCACATGTCAACACCAAACAAACATGAAGGAATGTTGTGTTAACCTTTAAACTAATGTCAATAACATGAACTAATTAACATAAAACTAATAACCTTGTGACAAATTTTCATTAATGAAAAAGTTTGGACATCATTTCATGGATGATCCTTATTTCATATTCAATTTTCATGGAATTTCATCCATGAATGCTCACAAATGATATGAATTTTAATGGACTTGAAATGAATATTTAAATAACATTTCCTAGACTACCTTTATTTCATCTAATTTATGTATGATGAAATGCCATCTACAAAAGTTATGTATGAAAGCTCATCCATTCATTGATTGAAAATGGATGATATTCCATTCATAGCCATTCATGAAATTTAAATGAATCAAAGTTGCAATTCACATCAACTTGTTGGTTTACAAAACCATTGTTAGATTATCCCAATGGATGTAAATGAAATAACATTCCAAATTCAAAGGATATAAAAATTTCCTATCATATTCTTCAACAATAGCCACACATTCTTCACATTAATAGGATTTTAGAAAAAAATGACTATGTTTACAATTGGATTTATAATTGTATTAGATTAAATGATAATGGTGACTAAACTCATGCTAGACAACTTGTTTAAATAACTCAGCATGATATGGTGTCATGTCATGTCCAAATCAACTATGTGTAGTGTCCACATCGATTTACAATTAAAATAGAAAATAAATAAGTTATATAATTATTTTTAAAATTTATATATTTGTATATTTATTTGTTTAAAATTTAATCCCATCATTGGCAATGACACTAACCACATCATTGAAGTATGTAATCATGATATAGTCATTTAAGACACAAGTTTGGAATGTCATAAGAAAGAATTGAACCTTCATTTCCATTGTCACAAACCAACTCCTTAAACCATTTAACCAATATTTCAACTCAATTTGATATATTATGGCATCACATAAATATACATATGTACATTTCAAATCTTACACATTATTATATCATTATTTAATTATGTAAGTTCACAATGAAACTAATTTTACATTTTAATTATATAATTATAATTTAAATAAAAAATTCATTCAGTTATAAATTAAATATATTTTATATATTTAAAAAATATTTAATATTTAATATTTAAAGTAAAATCGTATATTTACTTCGGAAATTCAGTTTTAATGTTTTAAATTTTTATTTGGCTCATAATTTGGAATTTTAAAAATAATTAAGTTAAATTAATTTGAAATATATTTTCTGGGCCATAACTTAAAATTTTAACTAAATTTAAGATTCTGAATTAAAATTTATCCATATTTTTATTTCCATAATTCTAAGAAAATTTTAACTATAAACATACATGTAAATAGCACACGATTTAATTTTTAATATAAATTTAATTATCATTGATTAAACCTTCATACATGTATGCATGCCATTTGTAAAAATAACAAATTAAAATACAACATTCTTATAAATCCCTAAAATAAATTCCACATATACACATGTGTTTTCATGTAATGCTTATATGACTATTGCCATTAGAAACTATGAAAAATTTGATGACTGTATGTTCTTAAATTTGATGATGTATGATGCCAATTTTATCAACATTTTTTATATAACTCATAATGTACAACTAGGTTATGACTACAATTATGTTAATTTGATTGAATATTTAGACCATGTGGCAAAAATATAGATGTTAAATGTAAAGTGATGAACATTATCCTTTCCATGTCATATCTCAAACAATATTACAAGTTGTTTTGTAGGTGGTTGCATAAGACACCAATATTTTAAATATCATTTGTCATACATTACATTGTGTCATAGTTATTGTTGTTGGTTAGTCATTTTAACAACTTTACATTTTTAACTTGAGTGTATATAAAATTGAATACATGCTCACATTATGTTAAACATCCATCCTATTCATTCATTAGTTGTAAGAACAACTAGATTGGAACTACACACATTGGCACATAAACTAGATAATTGCAAATATGGTTCATAGTTGTTTTTTTAGTTGTTGAAGACCATTAGTTGTTTAAGAAGTGGTTGCATAGGACATGAATGTTTTTAGTGTTGTGACCAATAAAAAAAGATATTTGAGATTTTTAAAAAAAACTTAGCACTATAAAAAAATATTTTTTTATTAAGAAATCTAACCAAAAAATACCCCATTTGGATGTGCATAAAAAAATCATCCCATCATTTTGGGCAAATCAACTTTAACAAGTATTTGATTGGGGTGGCCTTTTTTATTAGTAAAAATATAACATTTGATTTGTAGATATTGGACCATGTGATTAATCAAATTTCTACCCATATTGAAATCGTTTATTTTGAAATAATTATTAAAAAAACAAAATTACATAAGTCATAAGAAGGCAATTATGTAGGTGGTAGCTTAACCTAACCTACATTATGTATTTTATTTTAATCTAGCCTACCTACCCTAGCCCCCTAGGCATGTATATAGGTCACAATTAGTACAAATTGATTTGTTGACCTCCCTAATGATAAACCAAGTCTTTAACCAATGGAGCATTTTTTCAAAAGTTTTTGTCATTTTTTTATTTCTCATGTTTGAATTTGACATCAAGTTGTATAGTACATATATTGTAGGTAAGTATGAAGGTCAATTAAGTAATTAGTAGGTAAGTGGGAAAATAGGTGTAAAAGATAAATTGTTAAAAGTAGATATGTAGATAGAGGAGGTAAGTAGTTAGGTAGGTAGGTTATATGAAATAGTAAGTAGGTAGGTAATAGAAGCAAGTAGATACATGTAAATAGGTTGTAGGAAGTAGGTAATTACTTAAGTAGGTTTAGATGGGTGGATATGTAAGTGGGTAGGCCTAGTTTACATATTTAGCTTAATTAGTAGGTAGTTTAGTTTATTAACTAGCATATGATGTCCCATTTGACTAAAAGACCATTGGCAATCTTGACCAAGGATGTCATTTTTTAATGTTCAATTGGATTATATGTCCCAATTGACTAAAAACCCATTGGTCATTTTGACTAAAATGATCATTTTTTGTCGAACTTGATTGGATGTCCAATTTGACAAATAATCAAATAAGCCATTCTAATCAAATTAATTGGTCAAATAATACATAGGCCTTTATGACATGCTCTGAAGCTCCTTGATAGATTCAAATGTGAGTCTGAAGTAAAAACAACGGAAAAGCAAGGAGTTGGGGACATGCTCCCTGGCTTATAGTGTTTTGGGGGAGAAGGGCGTGCTGGAGTTTTAGGATGGGACTAGGAAGAATGGCAAACAATTAATCACTCACGCGGACTTGCACAAAACCAAACAACAAATTGGTTAGTGCATAGTTAGAACACTTTTGGTGCTATGATGAACCACAGGCAAACTCAAACTCACAAGACTCACCACGGCCCAGACTTAGGGGAAGCCACCACCTTCCCCCTTATAGTATATTCTATGCCTCTCCACGAGGCCCACATCCAAATGACATTTTGTCAAATTCCCAAAGTTGGGACTCCCGCGACTTTGGGGTTCCATAATTTTGTGTGCAACCCTCTAATTGAAATAAGGTCTAAAGCAAAGTTGTAGCCTTCATTGACATCTTTTCAACGGTATGTCACACACCACTTGCATGCAAGGATATCAAGTCGATTCCTGACTTTTAGTGGTTGAGAGTCAAACTACCAATTTGACTCTCGGCCCTTCTTTTTGCCATAACTTGTGTTTTAAATGTTCAAATGGATCATGCGAGCCCATTTTAGACGTTTAAGTTTCAATAATTTTTCAATGATATAAAGAACTCTTCAATCCAATGGGTTTTGACCCCTGCAATTGCCCCCTGAAGATTTGAAAGTCCATTGAAAGTCTAATTCCCAAACTGGGAACTCACTTGGAAATGTGAGGGTTCATTCTTTCACACTTTCTTGCACTCCCGAGAGTATAAGACGTGCCTCTTGGGCTTCCTTCTTGTCCCATGTTCTTGCAAGCCTTTGCCTTGGTCACGAGCCCAAGGTTAGGGTTGTGACATTTAAGCCTTAGGCCTTTAATCAAAGTGTACATGTCCATTAATCAAAGATTATTCAATTAATTCAAACCATTTAAAAAAAACTTGGTTTTGTAATAATGTAAGGTTTAAGGATACCATGTTATTGGCTTTTATTTCTTCATATTTCTTTTTTAAAAAAAGATTTGTTTAAAAAACATCACAAACTTCCTTTTTCAATGTTGGAAACAAGCAAAACCAATTCAAAAATAACCTCATAATCATCATTAATCAATTTTTTTTGGGCTAATGGGATTGTAATTTTTTCCTTCAATTTTAAGCACATAGTTATGTTTAATGATTTTTTACCTTTCATCTTAGATAGAAACAATGATTGTTTTCCCCAACCTATATTTATGAAATAATTTTGTTAGATAAAATGTTTTGGCAAAAGCTTGTCTAAAGGTTTATGTTGCTTTAAACAAATCAATGGTCACATGTTTTGGCTATTAATTAACACCCAACAAGGTAATGACAAAAGCACATGTGTTCCCTTAGACATCCACAAATCCAAATTGTAACTGCAAAAATTACAATTTGCTAATTTTAACAACACATATTTTTGTTTCAAATCTATTGGGAAAATTGTTTTCTTGAAGTGAAGACAACTTGAAGACATAATTGCAAGGTAATATGCTTGAATCAAATTCTCCACAAATTACATAGGTAATGGTTGTTCATAATCAAAAGGTGAAAGTGTTATAGAAAATATTTTTGTTGGATGCCGTCCTTTTGAAATAATCTTGTACACCAAAAAAATAAATTACAATTTTAATACATTAGGTCTTTTCTTCATTGGTTTCCTTTCTACAATTCCTTTAACTAAATTATTCATTTCTTCTTTTAATTCTTTTTGTACAATGATTCCATCGTCTACATGCACATATTTTTTCAAAGTTGTTATTCCATAGGTTTTGTAATATGTTATTAGATCTTTTTTAATTTAATTCTTGGGTTGCTGTGTTGACAAGATTGTTATAACAAAAGGTACAACATTGGGCTTAAAAACTCCTTCCATCAACATCTTTACTATCAATAACATAATAAAACCCAACAAAATGCATTTTTGTTATGAATTTTTTATTCTTTTTTTGAGCATGCAATTTTTCGAAATTCAATTTTATTTTTTCTTGTTCATTTTTTCAAATCTATTACTTTCTTTATTTGCAAAATTTCAACAATTTTTAACCTTACTTCCACATTTTCTTTTCCATAATTGTGTTGTTGAAATAAATTCCACATGTTTCATTTTAAATTGTTATTTTCATTTGATTATTCATTTGTACAAGAACATTACAACATATTTAATGGAAAATTCCAAAAGATTATTTTTAAAAGATTATTTAAAATTTATGAAATAAAAATCAAAACATTGACTTACAAAGTCAAAGTAATTCACTTTGCTTTCCTTTCTTTATCATATCAAAAGTGAAGGTACAAATGTAAGGGAATGCAAAACAATTTCACAATGCTAGACAAATTTTACACACAACAAACATAACATGCATATTCAACAAACAAAAACCTACTCCAACCTATGAACACAAACAAATCCATCACAACAACTAAACAAACAAACAAAAACAAACAATGAAACAAACCCATAAACAAACATTGATAAAAAAAACAATTAAAGAATGAAAAAGGGCGTTATCTTATGGATGAAACTCATGCCATGAACATGAAACCTTTCGCACTGAAAGCTACACAAAACGTAAGGGGGGGGGGGGAAGGGGGTGTACCAAATTGAACGAAAACAAAGTCAAAATAAGAATAACAAGTAAAAAGAGGTTTAAAAAAGTATTTGAAAAGATGAATAATAACAATCAATGAGTGAGGAGTGAGTGGCAAGAAATGAACATGAAAATGAAAAAGTGAATGAGAATGACAAAACATGTGAACAACATGAAAAACCACATCCACCAAGTTCTATTTCTAAAAAGCTTCACAAACACGATTTATAAAACAACTTCAACCAATAGGAAAGTCAAGTTGAGCATGAAGAGTCAGGGCATTTTATGTTCATGGAGAAGAAGGCTTTGCACAAACAATTGTTGTACAATGTTACCTTAAACCCTAAAATTTCTTTGAAAAACCTACTTGAAAAATTTACAAACCCTAGCTTAAAAACTTGAACCTAGATCTAAACTTTACCTATTACCTTAAACACTAGAGCCTAAAGCCTAGACCCTACACTACTACAAATGCGTCCTAGTTCACTTTGGGTTTCACTAGATTTTAAGTGAATTTGGACATTTACTTAGTGAAATTATTTAACCCCCTAGTGAACGGAGATCAGTTGCTATTAATAATGAATTGTTTCATTAGTACTGAATGAAATAAGGTTACTCTCAACTGAAATACAAATTTATCAAACTATTCACTTACTAGTTAATTAACTAACCAACATGGAAATCAATTAAAATTTAATTATTTAATATATAATATTATTGATAATTTCATGATTTTTTAACCTATGATTTATTGACACGTGTCATAACCTAAGCTATGTTAAAAACCTAGCCTAAGTAGGTAGGTAGGCCACATAATCAACCTAAACACCTATTATAAGAATTCGATAAGAGAATATTTGGTTAACATACCATTGTTGACCACATACAACATCACTCATGAGGTTTGATCCCTTGACCTTTGGAATGGAGGTAAACACCTTTGCCATCAAGGCACTTCACAAGTTGTCATATTATGTTACATTACATTCTATTTATCAAATACTTCATTTTAAACATCACAAAAATATAAACTTTGAAAATTCATATATTATTGAAATTTTGTTCAAATGAAATGATTCGAGTTTACTCTTAGAAAAAATTCAATAATGTACATAATTACATTTATTTCCTTTTGAAAATTTAAAAGCATTTGAACAAAAAAAACATTAAATATCATTATTCAATGGCATTTTAATGACCATTCTTTTGGGAAAAAAAAGTAATAAATGGATAATTTTTTTGTTAATAAAAATTATACTACCTATGTTAAGTTACTTTCAATTATTATATGACTATTTTTCATTAATTTAAATTATTTCACCCTACATTATTTACGACTATTTATGGCTATTCTCAATTACTTTTGGTTATTTTTGGCTATTTCACCTTAGGCTACTTTTGGTTATTCTAAGTTACTTTTGGCTAATTTAGCTTATTTCACCTTAAGTTATTTTCAACTATTGTAAATTTTTTGGGTTATTTTATGTTATTTTTTGATATTATAAATTATTTCAGTTTAAGCTACTTGTAGCTATTATAAGTTATTTTTGGCTATTACAGGTTATTTCACCTTATGTTATTATTGTAAATACTAGGTTATTATAGGTTATTTCACCTTAAGTTATTTTTATTTATTACATTTTATTCCACCTTACATTATTTTTAGCAATCTTAAGCAATTATAATATATGGTTATTGGTTATTATTTTATTAAGGCTATTGGTGGTTATTAATAGCTATTGGTACCTATTCTATCAGTGGTTATTAATGCCTATTAGTGGTTATTTTATTAATAATTATTGGTGGTTACTCTATTAATGACTATTGATGGATATTCTATTGGTGGATATTGGTGCTTATTATTGGTTATTATATTAATGGCTATTAATGGCTATTATATTAATGGTTATTAGTGGCTATTATATTAGTGGTTATTGTTGGCTATTATATTAGTAATTATTAGTGGCTATTATATTAGTCGTTATTAGTGGCTATTATATTAGTAGTTATTAGTGGTTATTATATTAGTCGTTATTGGTGGTTATTTGTGGTTATTTTATTAATGGTTATTGTGGTTATTATATTGATGGCTATCAATAGCTATTTTGTTGGTGGTTATTCTATTAATGGTTATTGTGGTTATTCTATTGGTGGCTATCAATAGTTAATCTGTTGGTGGTTATTTTATTAATGGTTATTGTGGTTATTTTATTAATGGCTATTGGTTGTTATTTTATAAATGGTTATTGGTGGTTATTCTATTAATGATTATTAGTGGTTATTCTATTAATGGCTATTGATGGATATTTTATTAGTGGTTATTGGTGGTTATTAATGGCTATTATATTGGTGGCTATTATATTGGTGGCTATTCTATTGGTGGACATTGGTGGTTATTGGTGGTTATTGATTTGTCGCAACCCTAGCCTTGGGTTTGACCAAGGCAAAGGGGTTGCAAGGTTACGGGCCAAGAGGAAGCCCGAGAGTCAAATCACATACTCCCGGGAGTGTAAGAAAGTGCGAGGGAGTGAACCCTCACACTCCCAAGGCAATTTCCACTTTGGGAGATGGAGTCCCGATGGACTCCTGAAACTTCAGAGAGTAATTTCGGAGGTCAAAAATAAATGGCTTGTGGCGTTTTTTATATCATTGGAAATCTCTTGGAACGCAGATGTTTAAAATGGGCTTTCATTACTCATTTGGACATTTAAAACACAAGTTATGGCCAAAAGAAAAAGTTGGGAATCGATTTGATTTACTTAGTTTTAGATAACGTGCGATATACCATTGGAAAGCGTTCGACAAGGGTTACAACGTTGCTTTAGACCACACCCCAATCTAAGGTTTGCTCACAAAGTTATGGGGCTCCAAAGTCATGGGAACCCTAGTTGGCATAATTTCGGGACTCCCACTCGGGAGTCCCGGGAAAGAAAAGTCATTTGGATGTGGGCCTCGTGAAGAGGTGTAGAGTATACTATAAGGGGGAAGGTGGTGGCTTCCCCCAAGTCCGGGCTGTGGTGAGTCTTGTGTGTCCGTGTTGCCCGTGGCTCGTCCTAGCACCAAAGGTGCTCCAACTACGCACTAACCACCTTGTGTGGGTTTTGTGTAGGCCTGTGTGAGTGAGTGAAGCTTGTCAATTTTTTCTAGTCCCATCCCGGAGCTCCAGCACACCCCTCTACCCTTCAAAGTGCTATGAGCTAAGGAGCGTGCCCGACTCCTCTTTCTTCCACTGTTTTCTACTTGGACTCACATTTGAATCTTTCAAGGAGTTGGGAGTGCGTCATAATTGGTATTATATTAGTGGTTATTGGTGACTATTATATTAAAGGGGTTTTGGTGGATATTTTGTTATTGGATACTGGTGGTTATTAATGGTTATTATATTAGTGGCTATTAGTGGTTACTCTTTTAATGGCTATTGGTGAATATTCTATTGGTGGATATTGGTGGTTATTAATGTTGTTATATTAATGGCTATTGGTGGTTATTCCGTTGTAAGC
>Ga0209208_10004119_pt1 | contig 20725 bp, 20 predicted proteins | sample S1TSphfallax_3_FD_187694 | JGI IMG/M metagenome (GOLD analysis project Ga0209208, IMG submission 187694) | Host-associated microbial communities from peat moss isolated from Minnesota, USA - S1T2_Fd - Sphagnum fallax MG (SPAdes) (version 2) | ecosystem: Host-associated > Plants > Peat moss >...
TCAATAAATGCCGCCTCAAAATGGCGACTTTCTCGTCCGCTGTGTAATGCTTTCGGGTCTTTTTCAAGCTTTCTCTCCGTTATCTTAACGGAAGAACGCCTTCTCCATTTTCAACTGAGGCGGAACACAGCCACGTCCACAGGCGTTAACTAAGAAACTGGAACTGCCCGGTCGTGGAACCGGGCAGTTCCGATTTTGGGACTATTGGGGGTTGGGCGGGGCAGGAGTGGGGGCATTGGGACTGACTGGAGTGACGGTGGCCACAGGCTGAACCTTTTCGGTGCCTGCGGGCGGAGCGGCGGCGGGAGCGCTGGGGCTCCAGTCTTCCCGTGTCAGATGCAGCATGAAAGGCGTCACCTGGAAGGGCAGCTTTTCTTTGGCATTGGCCAAGGCGATATTTTGGGTTGGAATCAGGCGAATCTGGTCAGACCACGGGTCCATCTTGATGCGCGAGCCCAGCGGCAGGGCTGAGATCTGGTTCTTGTCGCGAATCTTCAATTCAGGCGCGGCGTCCATCAGGCCGCCCATGCGCAAGTCGCGTTTTTTGTCGCTCATCTTATTGCCCAGCAGCGGCTTGATTAGGTGAGGAACTTCGTCGCTGCGCTCCGAGAGCATGCGCAGAAATAGGCCCACCTTGGCTAGGTTGGGCGCGTAAGGAGAGTTCTTCAAAAGCTCCAGGGCTTTGGCATCGGCGGCCTTTTCTTCCTCTTCGGTGCGGGCCACTTTGATTTTTTTGAGCACTGCGGGATCGTCAAACAGAAGACGGTCAGCGAAGGCATATTTGGTGTTGATGGAATGGCCCAGCACAATGTGCGCCAGTTCGTGAGCCAGCACGGCAGCCAGCGAAGATTCATCGGGAAGCACGTCAATGAGGCCGCGGCTGACCAGCACGGTATGGTTGACGGAGACTGATTCCAGCGGCGTGGTCAGCAGGATGCGCGCGTGAATCGGCGGGTCCATATTGATGTTGTTGGTGACCATCAAGTTATTCAGCACGGTGTCCAGAACCTGGTCCACTTCCCCTTCGGGCGAAACCAGGCCAGCGCGCTGCAAGCGGTCGATGATGTTCGTCGAAGCCTGCTCTTCAAACAAGCGATGTTCGGTGAGCGGCGTGTTTTCGGAGGCCGAGGCGGTTTCGTCCTTGACGCCCTGCGGCACGTCCACAGTCATGTTGGCGAAAGCCTGGTCGGCGCGTTCGCGGGCGCGCTCATAATCCCAAAGCCGGGTTTGCGCGCGCATCGGGGCGGTCTTCACGGGTCCAAAGGAGTAGCCTTCATCCTGCGAGTAGATGAAGGAGGGCAGCCACAATGCGCCGGTGTTCACGCGCCAGGAATCGAAGTGGGAAAATTCATGCGACGGATAAGGAACATAGCGGCCATTGAAGCGGACAATGTTGTAATCGTGATCTTCCAGCCATAAGCGGCCTTCGAAGCGGCGCTTGCCGGCGTTTTTTCCGGGCTTCACATCCACCACCAGGCAGCGCACATCGCCCAAAAATTCGCGCCGCACATATTCAAATTGATAATGCGCGCGGTCCAGGTTCGCGACGTCCAGGAACATTTCGTCGGCAAAACCGCCAGCGTTGTACTCAGTCACGAACATGTCCTTAATCATTCGCGGCAAAAAGGACAATTTGCTGGGCTGCGGCAGGAATGATTTATCCACAATGCCCTTTTTCATGTCCAACTGTCCCAGGAAATAAAAGTCGTTTTTCGGAACGAAGCCCAAATCGCCGTCCGGCTTCACTTCCTGGACATAGGTTTCAATCACCGGCTCTTTGTCAGACAGGCGATGGGCCAGAATGTGCTCGTTGCTGATGGCACGGTCGATGGCTTCGTCAAAATTACGCACTGGCGATGCTTCATCATTTGCCCGCGCGTAACCGGCAAGCAGCAAAAGAGCGGCGGCCATTGATAGTCCAGTGAATAATCGATGTATTTTTGACAACATATTTACTCCAATTAGGAGAGCTCGAACGTGATGCTGATGGTGGCGTTGGTGTCCACGGGAGTTCCTGAGCGGGTGGCGGGCTTGAAACGCACTTGCAGGGCGGCCTGCTGGGCGGCTTCATCCAAGCCGTGGCCCAGGCCTTTGATGATGCGGACCACTTTCACCGCGCCACTGGCCTGAAAAACAACTTCCATGGAAACCTGCCCTTCCAAATGCATTTCCCGCGCTTCTGCCGAATAGGACGGGCGCGGTTTGAATAAGATTTCAACCGGAGTGAAGGCGGCAACGGTGGCAGCAGCCACCTTACGCTCGGGCGCAACCGCGCTCACAGTGCCAAAGCCGGGAGAGCGGACCGTGCCGCTGGTGGCGCGCGCGGCGGTCGATGGAGAGTCGCCGAAATTTCCCATGTGGACGGACGCCATTTTGCCAGTGGTTCCGTTGGGCACGCCAGCGTTGCCGAAGCCAGATTGTTTCACGGCGCCGCTATCCACATGTCCGCTGCCGCCGCTCTGTCCGGCGCCCGTGGGGCTGTCAAACGCGCCGACACTGGCCATCAGCACAGGCTGAGGCTTGGGTGTTTCTGAATTCTGAACGCCGCGCGGATCTCCGAAGCTGCCGACAGTCACCTTGGGCGCGGCCTTCGCCACTTGAATTTCTGGTTTGGGGGCGGGAGGCGCGGGTTTCACTTCCGCTTCGATTTTCGGGGCCTCTATTTTGGGCTCGGGCCGAGGCTGCGGTTTGACCACAGGAAGTTCGGGCGCTTTCACGGGAATGGGATGGGGAATGATCTTGGCCACCGTGACGGGCGCGGGCGGAGGCACGGTTAATTTCGCCATGCGGCGCACACGCGGCGGTTCGATGGTCAAGTGCGGATGCGGGATATAGGGCGCGACTAAAGTGACGTGCTCGGACCGGGGCTGCTGGATTTGCTCCACCACCGGAACAGTAATGAGAAAGGCCGCGCCGATGACCAGAACATGGATTACGACGCTGGTGACTTGCGTCTTCCAGCTTCGCTCAACAACTGCTGTGTGAAAAATGCTTCTTGCGACAATATTGCTCATTTTGGGTGCCTTACAACGGCCAACTCCGTGATAGGACGCCTCCTGGCCAAAAAACATCTCCCTTTCAACGAATATGATATCGAAATTGTTGTAAAAAAAGAGCTTTAACAGAAAACGACTATGGTGAAACCGGCGAGCTTTTTGTAAACAGCGCCAGCAAAAGAGGTGCTTTCATGATATCGAATTTTGGGCCGTTTGCGGGGGATGAGAGAACCTTGTTCCGTACCGGAGGAGGGGGGACAGACGTACTTTGGCAGACATCCAGTACAATACAGATTGTGGCCAAGTGGCGGAACTGGCAGACGCACTGGACTCAAAATCCAGCGAGGTTCACTCCTCGTATCGGTTCGACCCCGATCTTGGCCACCATAACTTTCGGGACCTTGCAGGGTCCGAAGAGTTGTGGTAAGCTTTTGCTATGAATGCGACGCTGAGCGAAGTGGACGAGATCCGGGAAGTTTTCGGTCTTACCAAGTCCGAGTTTGCTGACCTTATTGGACGGCGAGCTCAATCCATTGTCGAATGGGAGACGCGCGGCATTCCGCAAGAGAGACGCGCCTCGGTGGAGCGGCTGCTTGACTTGGCGCATTTATTTCAGCGGCGAGTGATTGCCGCGCGGATTCCGGAAATTGTGCGAACGCCGGACGCTTGGCTGGGAGACCGCACCATTCTGGAAACGCTGCGGATTGACGGGGTTGATCCCGTCTATGCTTACCTGGGAAGGCTTTTTAACTACGGCGGAGTGTGAGTGACCGCCCAGCGCAGAATTGGTCGGGGCGGCCTTTATTATCGCGTGGTTGCGCCGAACTGGGTTGATCCGGCCAACACGGAATATTCAAAACAGCGCGGTGGCCGGTGGAATCCAGCGGGTGAATTCGGCTGTCTTTACCTGAGCGCAAATACCCGGGTCGCCGCCGCGAATGCGCGGGCGCAACATGCCGGGCGCGCCATCAAACTATTTGATTTGCTGCCGGATGCGCGTCCGGAACTGGTCACCTTTGACATTCCGCAGGCAGATGTTGTGGATGCCTGCACTCCAGAGGGAGTGGCGGCACTGGGCTTTTCCGAAAATTTTCCGTTCGGAGTGCCCTGGTCGGCTTGCCAGACAGTTGCCAGGGAAGCGCACGCGGCTGGGTTGGACGGTGTGGCCGCTAGATCTGCGGCAGAGGCGACCGAAACCTGGTGCGCCGGCGAAGAACTGGCGCTGTTTGAAGAAATGATCCTGAGTGCGCCACGCGAACGGCGGCGGTTCCAAGACTGGTATCCAGACCCGATTCCCGGCTAGCGCTGGCTGGGAACGAAGTCTTCAAGCACCGCTTGGCGCATGAGGTCGGGGGGCAGCAGGCCTTGCGACAAAAGAAAATCGTGAAAGTGCATTGCGTTGAATTTATTTCCCAGCAAGGCCTGGGTTTCGGCGCGCAGCGCGATTAGCTTGGTGTAGCCGTAAAAATAACTGTTGGCCTGTCCGGGCGCCTGGAGAGTGTAGCGCTCCACTTCCTGGCGGGCCATGGCGTTGGAGGTGACGACATCGCGGGTCAGCACTGTCATGGCTTGTTCGGGCGTGACTTTGCCGGCCTGAAGTTCGGGATCGAGAAAGGCGCGGGCGGCGCGCAGCAGGCGGTAATCGATGGAAACCAGCTGGCCTTCCAGCGGCATGTAAGGAAGCATGATTGATTCTGAATACAGTCCCCAGCCTTCGACGTTGGTGGAATTGAAGGCAAACAGGGCGCGGGCGAGCGAGACGCCATGTTCGACCATCGAATCAAATTGCAGTTCGTGGCCGGGGCGGGCTTCGTGCGCGATCAGGGTCCAGGCGGCGGCGTCGAAGGTGAAATCGTCATAAGTTTCGGCTGCTTTGCCGTTGCTTCCAGGCATGTTCAGCGGCAGCACGAATTCGCCGCGCTGGCCGGTATTGTGCAGCAGCGGCGGGGGCACCATGTGGGGCGCTGGGCTTTGCGCGGTTTCAGCCGCGCTGGCCAGGCGGATGATGCACGGGCGCGAAGGCAGCGTCACCAGATGATGCTCGCGAATAATTTCTTCCACTTGCTTCAGGCGGCCTTCATACAGCGGCATGATGGCATCGCCGGTGACCTGATCTTTTTTGAGCGCCTTCATGACGTCGCGGTAATCGGAGGAAGGCAGATGGCGCTGTTCGGCGATTTTTGCGGCGATGTCTTTCATCTGAGCCTGCATGTCGGTGAAGGCGGCATGGGCCATTTCGGCAAGCTGAGCCGGCGGAATATCGATGCCGACGCCTTCCAGCGCCAGGGCGTATTGCTTCGGCGGTTCGCGGAAATCAGTCCGGGCTTTGGGCAGGACGTTGGCGCGCATCCAAGAATCGTAGGCGGTCAGTTTGCTTTGCAGCGTGGCGTATGAATCTTCCCAGCCAGTGAGGTGATGTTTGCGGAACATATCGCCAATGCCGGCGACGATGACGGCGTTGCGCGACAACTCCGTTTCCAGGCGCTGGCGCGACGGATAAACGACATTCGGCTTGGCCATTTGTTCCTGAATGCGCTGCTGCATGACTTCGGTAATGGCGCGGAAGCCAGCGGCTTGTCCGGCGTATTCTTTCAAGCGGATGACGGCTGCGGGACGGCGCGCTTCGACGCTTTGGTCGTCGAGAAGCGGGCGCAGACCCTGGTAAACGAATCGGGCGGGATTCAACGCCGGGACGAGATTTTCGCGCGCATAATCGTCGGAATGAAGCTCGTACTCGGTCCGCTTGATCAGGATGGACAAGTCTTCAGAGACGTTCTTGTCGGTTTCGGTTTTTGCGGCCGCTTTCAGCGTGGCCAGAACGGCTTCGGTTTCTCTGCGCTCGGCTTCGGAGTTGGCCAGCGTGGGAACGGAGATTTTGGTGTCGTATTCGGCCAGACCCTCGGAAGATGCTTCTTCCGGGTTATATTTTTTGCTGACGTCGAGAAGGAGATTGGTGTAGTGGTTGGATTTCTCAATCCAGTCCTGAGACTGGAGCAGCAGAAGGGCGAGGGCGATGATTTTCATTGAGTTTCAGTTGACGGGCGCAGCAGCTTGATTTTGAGGTTGTAGGCGGAGCCGTTTCGGACAATGGTAACGCCGATGACGTCGCCGACGCGCTTTTGCGAAACGGCGCGCACCCAGGCGTCTTCGCGGTCCACCGGTTTGCCGTCGATGGCGACAATCAGGTCGCCGCGAATTCCCAGTTCCACGTTGCCCACATCCACCACTTGCGTTGCGCCGCGAATGCCCGCGGCGTCTTCCGACGATCCGGGGATGACGTTTTGCACCAGCAATCCACCTTTGCGCGGCAGTTCCAATGCTTCAGCCAGATCACCTGCCACCAGTTCGGTGGTGATGCCGACTTTGGGACGTTCCGTTATGCGGCCGGCCTGATAATCGCTGAGCAAGGCCTTGGCGCGGTTGATGGGCAGCGCGAAACCGATGCCGATGTTGGTTTGTCCCAAGATGGCGGTGTTGATGCCGATGACTTCACTGCTGGAATTCAGCAGCGGACCGCCGCTGTTGCCGCCGTTGATGGCCGCGTCGGTCTGAATCATGCCTTCCAGTTTCTGGTCGCTTTGGCTGTCGATGCTGCGACCGATGGAACTGACGACGCCGGTGGTGAGCGTGCCTTCCAGACCGAACGGATCGCCGATGGCCAGAACTTTCTGGCCGACTTGCAAATGGTCAGAATCGCCCAGGCGCAGGAAGGGGAGTTTCTTTTTGGGATTGATTTTGATCAGCGCGAGATCGTCGGAGCGGTCGGCATCCAAAACGCTGGCGAAATACTGGCTTTGGTCGGAGAGCGTCACCTGAATTTTGCTGCTGCCGGAGATGACGTGGAAGTTGGTGAGGATGAAGCCTTCGTCATTAATAAGGAAGCCAGAGCCAAGGTTTTTGGAGGCGACCGCGCCGTAGAAGAAATCGCGGCGGACGGTGGTAGAGGTAATGTAAACGGTGGCCACTTGCGAACCCTTATATATGTCGATGTTGTTTTGTTCGTCAGGCGTGAGCCCGGCGCTGTGAACCGCGTCCGGCTCAGTCCATTTCAGGGCGGCGCGGGAAACCTGGCGCAGATTCCAGTGCGCGCCGGAGGTCAGCCAGACGAAGACGGCGGAAAGGGCCAGCGCCCATAGCAAGATTCGAGATCTCAAGTTCGGGAGTCCTCGCTTAATTGTCGCAATTCGGTGTGGATCGCGTTCACTTGGTGAATGGTTTCTTCCGGCGTGCCGCTTGTATAGACGATGTAATCGGCGAAACGGGTCCGTTCGGCATCGGAAATTTGCCGGGCCAGGCGGGTTTCGGCTTCCTGGCGGGTGATTTGGTCGCGGACCATGGCGCGCTGGATCTGGATTTCGGGCGGGCAGGAGGTGACAATCAGGCGGTCGAAAGCCTTGTAGCGGCCGGTTTCGACGAGGATGGCGGCCTCGATAACGGCGATGCCATGCGGATTTTGCGATTCAAAGCCAATTAGAGACTGCTCTTCCAAACGAAACACGGCGGGGTGGACGATGGCGTTCAGTTGCTTTAGCAGTTCAGGCGACTGGAAAACGATGGCGGCCAGCTTTTTGCGGTCGGCGGTTCCGAACAGGGAAAGGGTGGGCTGGTAGGCCTCGCCTCCCGGCGAAAGGACTTGGTGGCCGAGTTTATCGGCGTAGATGACATGGCAGCCGAGCGAAGCTAAATGACTGGCAACGCTGGATTTACCACTGGCGTAGCCGCCCGTCAGGCCGACTTTAAGCATGCTGTTCGGCGAGCTGAACGGTGTTTGCCATCAGTATGGCGATGGTTAACGGACCCACCCCTCCGGGAACAGGGGTGTAATATGAAGAGAGTAGCTGCATTGGATGAGGGGCGACGTCACCCACCAGGACGCTGCCATTTTTCAAAAACGAAGCCATTCTGGCTTGGTCGTGGGCGAAGAGTTGCTGAACGGTGTTCGCATCGGTCAGGCGGTTCATGCCAACATCAACCACCACGGCACCAGGCTTAATGTGATTTTCGTTCAGTAATGCGGGGCGGCCGATGGCGGCTACTAAGATGTCTGCCTGACGGCATTGGGCGGCAAGATCGGGCGTGCGGGAGTGGCAGATGGTGACGGTGGCATTTTCGTGGAGCAGCATCAGGGCCATGGGTTTGCCGACGATGTCGCTGCGGCCGACGACGACGGCGTGTTTTCCGGCGATGGGGATTTGATAGCGCTTCAGAATTTCCATGACACCGGCGGGAGTGCAGGCGCGGGGACCCGGTTTGTTGGCCACCAGCAGGCCCAGGCTGGCGGGGCTGAAACCGTCGACATCGCGGCTGGGATCGACCACGAACTTCATGATTCGTTCCGTATTAATTTGCGGCGGCAGGGGCATTTGGACCAGAATGCCGTCGACGGTGTGGTCGTTTGCGAGCGGCGTTAGCTGAGTAAGGAGAGCTTCGGTGGAAATATCGCCGGGCGGCCGGATTTCGATGCTGCGGATGCCCAGGTCATGGCAGGCTTTGATTTTGTTGCGGACATAGATTTGCGACGCGGGATTGTCGCCGACCAGCACCACCGCGAGCGCGGGAGGGCGTTTGAGCGCGGCGATGCGCGAATGAAGTTCCGCCAGGATTTCGGCGCTGATTTTCTTGCCATCGAGGATTTGACCAGCCATGCAATCAGGAGGATAGCAGGTGAAACGGCGGTCACGCTTGCTGCACTAAAGCGTTATGGGAATACTAAAAAGAGGAAGCAGCGGGCCGGAAGTGCGGGCGCTGCAGCATGCTTTGAACGCGCGGCCTTATTTGCACTTGAAGGAAGACGGCATCTATGGGGCGCAGACGGAGAGTGCCGTGCGGGAGTTTCAGCGGCGGGTGCGTTTGACGCCGGACGGAATTTATGGGCCGAAGACGGAGGCGCTGTTGTGGACTCGGGTGGTGCAGGCTGAGGTGGTGCATCAAGTTCCGCTGAATAGCAAGGTGGCCGCGGCACCAAGCCCTGCTCCGATGTCTGCGCCCGCGCCGGCTCCTTCCAGCGGCGGGGCTGGAATTGTTCATCAGGTGAGCGTGGGAAGCCAAGTCACGCTGACGCCCTGGCTGGTGCGTCCCCTGCCACCGCCAGGAACGCCGAGCGGCGCGATTTGGTCGGGCGTGGTTTCTTATTCGCTGGTTTACCGAACGGCCAGCCAGGGGCCGCATGTGGAATTGGCGCTGAACCCGCAGATTTTGATCAACAGCCGCGTGCAGAGCACAGATCCGCGCTGGGGCATGCAGTTGAACGGTCAGGTGACGTTCGCGGATCTGGTTGCGCCGGGACGCTTTCACCTGATTTCTCCTTACTTACAAGCAACGGCCGCGGGATCTTTTGGGCCAGGTGCTGGCTTTGGCGGGGGATTTGCCATTGGAAATCAAATTTCATTCGATTTGATTCCGGACCGGCTGCAGATTCAGTTGCAGGGGAATGTGGGGGCCCAGTGGTCGAAGATTGGAACGCCAGATGCGAGTTTTTCGGTGGTGGGTCAGGGCGCGCTGGGGGCGGTGGTCCAGTTCTGAGCGTACTGGCTGAACATCGCTACTTGTGTGGGTAGTGGCAAGAGACGAACGTTCACCTAGACTCAGGTGCATGTCGAAAAATAATTGCATTGTCTTGAAAGTTGCCCTGATCGCGCTTGCGTTTTTTGGCGCGGAAGCAAGCCATGCCAGTGAACTTGTCGCCATTGACTATATGTCCGGCATCCTCTACAACGTCAACAGTTCCAATGCGGCGCTGACGGCGATTGGATCCACGGGCGTTACCGGCACGTACGGCTTTGGCGATATCCAGTTTGCGCCCAACGGCACATTGTATGGCACCACGATAGGGCCGGAGTCCGCGCTGTACACAATTAACCCGCAAACGGCCGCGGCGACTCTGGTTGGCAATCTGGGCATTTACACATATGAAGGCGCTTTGGCGTTTGCCCCGAATGGAACGGCTTATGCCTTGAATGGCCTGGTCTCGGGCGAAGGCGGCCCAGACCAATTGCTCACCATCAATTTGGCCACGGGAGCGGCCACGATTGTTGCGAGCTTAGGGTACCTCGATTTGAATGGACTGCTCTACCGAAGCGATGGAATGCTGGTAGGTGTCGAAGATTATACGAACTCCCTGGTGGTGATCAATCCGCAGACCGGAAATGTGACGACGCTGGCATCATTGCCTTTCAGCGTGGGCGATATCGGCGGCATGACCATGTACAACGGAACCGGCTATTTCGCCACGGGCGGCGATGACTCTGCCCAGGGCGGGGGAACGGGAACGGACTCGCTTTACTCATTCAACCCCTACACTGGCGCCTACAGCCTGGTGGGAAGTTTTCCGGCTGGCATTGCGGAGCCGGGAATCAGCGGGATAGCGGGACTTACTACCACGGTAAACGCGGCGCCGGAACCGGGTGCGTTGGGGCCGCTGGCGCTGGGTCTTGGCGGATTAGGTCTTATGTGCTCTCCATTTCGGAGAAGCGCTGCATGCCTTCTTCGTCGGCGGGTCCGGTGACGTCGCTGCCGATGCGGAAGCGGTGACCGTCCGGGTCCTGGACGTTCATTTCGCGCGTGCCCCAGGGCATGTTGGTGGGCGGCAGGCGGATGAGTGCGCCGGTGGTTTGGTATTCGGCGTAGAGGGCGTCCACGTCGTCGAGAAAGATGGACATCCACATGCCGGGTTGGCCTTGAGCGCCTTGGCAGAGGAAGATTTGTACTTTGCCGCGCGTGACGCAGCCGAAGACGGGCGGATCGCCCCAGACCCATTTTTGGCGAAAGCCCAGTTTTTGGGTGTAGTAGTCGAGGGAGATGGCGAAGTTTCTGACGTTGAGGATGGGGATTGCGCACTCGAAGTCATTCACCGAAGATATCAAGGGTTTTCGTTGACAGGGGTTTGCCTGCGCCACGCGTTACCCGCGCCCAGTATGATCAGCCGCGTGAGCGCGCCGCAAATGGCTCCCACGGTGCCTGCAAAGCAAAGTTCGGAAAGTTTGTAGTCCAATACTGATGTGGTGAGTGAGCGCGAGGGCCCAGGCCCAATGCCAGCCATGTGATACAGGCGATGATAAAGCCGACGAGCGCGAATAACCAGTACGAGCCGCTTCTGAAGCGGTAAAGACAATATAGAGCAGGAACGCCGAGAACCAAGAATGCCAGATAGGCTGGCAATGAAATGAGAGCGGCGAGGCCCAAAAGGCTCCAGGTGAAGAACGGCTCCCCTTGCATCCAGGGCGGCTGCGGCTTTGCAAAGGTGTTGATTTGAATGTTGAGGACGTAAATGAGGGAGTGGACGAAAGGAACCAGAACAAAAGCTGCGACGCTGCGCTTTACGGGGAATTCGCGAGTCATATGGGCTCTTTACATATAGATCATCCATGTTTGGCTGGAAGTCAACTGAGGATGGGCTTATGACGCGCGCGAAGAACAGTCCAAATCAGCATTCCTAGCGAGTAGCCACAATAGGTATAGAACAGATAGAACTCGTCGCCGGTTATCCATTGCACGACGGTCGGGAAGGGTGTTGCGCTAATCAGTCCGCAGGGCTTTCGAGGGGTCTATTCTTGCGGCTCGGTGTGCTGGCAGATAACAAGCAACAAGAGCCGCAAGCGCAAAACTGGCAATGACGGTAAGCAGTGCCCAGGGATCACTTGCTTTCACTTGATACAGCATGGCTTCGAGGGTGCGGGTGGCCAGCAGAGAACCGGCCAGACCGATGGCGATGCCGGCCAGAACCAGCGCGCCTCCCTGCCCTAAGATCCAGCGAGTGATGTTGGTGCTGCTGGCGCCGAGCGCCATGCGCAGGCCGATTTCGCTGGTGCGCCGCGTCACTCCATACGACAACAAACCATAGACTCCGACCACCGCCAGCAGCAGGGCGCAGGCGGCGAAGAGAGTCAGCAGCGCGGTCTGAAAACGTTCGCGCGCGATGGTGCCGGAGATGAGCGTGTCCATGCTTTCGAAATTGATGGCGGTGCTGTTGTTCAGGGCGGTGACAATGCGCCCAATTCGGGGCTGAAGGCTGGCTGGCCCGCGCACCACCAGCGTGGCATCCATGCGGGTATCGGCATGCTGGAAATAGCTGACGAAGACTTCAGATTCGGCTGGCTTGTTGAGACCGGAGGAGCGGACGTCGGGCACGACGCCGACGATGGTCAGGAAGCCGGGCTTGCGGTCGAAGCCGAAGAAGCGGATGCGCTTGCCTATGGTGTCGCCATTGGGGAAGAATTGCTTTTCGAAGGATTGATTCACGATGGCTACCTGCTCAGAGGCGCCGTCGTCGCGTGCATTGAAGGCGCGGCCTTTCAGAATGGGCAGCCCGAACGCTTGGAAATAGTCGGAGGTGATCAGGCGGTAATCGGCGTCGGGCATCATGTGCTCGTCGGCGGGCAGAGGGCTGCCTTCGATTTCGAAGCCGCCGTCGGGTGCTCCCTGGAAGGGCAGGCCATTGATGAAGGCGGCGGCGCGGACTCCGGGCAATTGCTTGATTTGTTCCAGCATTTGCGTTCCGGCCTGGCGAACATAGCTGGCGTCCACGGAATTGCCATCGGCGGATGCCGGCCAGGTGATATCGGTTACGTAGACTCCGCTGGACGAGAGCCCGGTTTCGACGTGCGCCAGTTTCCAATAGCTCTTGATGAGCACGGCCGCGCCGCTGAGCAGAATGATGGCGAGCGCGATTTGGCCGATGACCAGCGTTTGTCCCCAGCGCTTGCTGCCTTGCTTCAGCGTCTCATTAATGTTGGTGTTTTCGAGCGCGGGCAAGACGCCGAACAGCAGGCCGGCCAGCAGTGACAAGGCCGCCGTGAAACAGAGGACGCCGGCATCGATGCTGAGGTTTTCCAGGCGCGGAATGTTGGCGGGCGCGGTGATTCGCAGTATCCGGACGCCGGCCTCTGCCAGCGTCAGGCCGAGCAGGCCGCCCGCACCGGAGAGCATGATGCTTTCGGTGAGCAACTGGCGAATCAGGCGTCCTCGCGCCGCGCCCAGGGCGTTGCGCATGCCCATTTCTTTGCGGCGTGCGGCGGAGCGCGCCAGTTGCAGGTTTGAGATGTTGACGCAAGCAATCAGCAGCACCAGCGAGACTGCGCCCAGCAGGATCAGCAGGGTTGGCCGCACGCCGCCGGTCAGGTATTCGTAGAGCGAGGTGACGCGGATGCCTTCGTCTTTGTCGTCGCTGTATTGCTGGGCGAGACGCGCGGCGATGACGCTCATGTCGGCCTGGGCCTGAGCCACGGTGACGCCGGGTTTCATGCGGCCGACGATGCGGTAGTTGTGCGCGGACCGGCCGCTATGGTCGGGGAAAAGATCGTTGGGCAGCCACAGTTGCGCGTTGTCCGGAAAATCGAATTTCGGCGGCATCACGCCGACGACTGTGAAGGCCAGGCCGTTCACACGCACGGTCTTTTGAATGGCGCTGGCGGGGGTGCCGAACAGGGACTTCGCCAATTCGTATCCAAGCATCAGCGTGAAGGCTGAGCCTGGTTTCTGATCGGCAGCGCTGAATATTCGGCCAATGGCGGCCCGGGTGTCGGCCACTTCAAAGAAGCCATCGGCAACAGAAGACATGCGGGCGCGGCGCGCGGGGAAATCTCCTGAAAGCGTGACGGCATCCACCTCGTAAGCCGCGAGTGACTGCATGGTTCGGGTTTGTGCGCGCCAGTCCTGGAAGTCCAGCCAAGAGACATTCATGGAACGGCCGCTCTTGCTGGTCTGCTTGAGTTCGACCATACGCTCTGGCTCGGGATACGGCAGAGCGCTGAGCAGAACGGCCTTCACGGCGCTGAACATGGCGGTGTTCATGCCGATGCCGAGCGCCAGCACGAGCATGGCGGTAATCGTGAAGGCTGGCGTCTTGGCCAGGACGCGCGCGCCGAAGCGGATGTCCTGCCAGAGTTGTTCGAGCGGGTTCCAGCCCCAGGCGGCGCGGCTGTCTTCCCGCTGCAAAGTGACGTTGCCGAACTGGCGGCGGGCCAGGGTGCGCGCTTCGTCTTCGTTGTGGCCTTCGTCGCGAAGCTGGTCGATTTTCTCGGCCAGATGATTGGCGATTTCCGCGGCGAGTTCACGGTCGACGCGGCGTTTTTCAAGCCAGCGCGAAAAGGGATTCATGATTGCACCGGCTTCATGACGCGTCCAATGCCGGCCAGCAGGCGCTCAAAACCCTCGATTTCGCGGCTTAACTGGTTGCGGCCGGCGGAAGTGAGTTTATAGGTGCGCACTTTGCGGTTGCGCGCGGAGATGCCCCAATCGGCCACGACCCAGCCTTCGCGCAGGAGGCGCTGGAGGGCGGGATAGAGCGAGCCTTCTTCCACTTGCAGGATGTCTTCGGAGGTTTGCTGAATGTGCTGGGCGATGGCGTAGCCGTGCAGGGGACCGGGACGGAGGGTTTGCAGGATGAGCATTTCCAGGGTTCCGGGCAGAAGGGTCTTCATATGAGTTATCTATACATAGATAATCCATGCTTAAAGGAAATGTCAAGCTTTCCAGGCGTGGCCGGTGCCCAGGATGATGAGCCGCGTGAGAACGCCGCAGAGGGCTCCCACGGGTCCTGCAAAGCACAGTTCGGAAATTTTGTTGTTCCAATACTGATGTGGTGAGTAAGCGAGGGGGCCCAGCCCCAATGCCAGCCATGTAATGGAGGCGATGATTAAGCCGACGAGCGCGAATGACCAGAAAGAGCCGCTTCTGAAGCGGTAAAGACAGTACAAGGCAGGAACGCCGAGCACCAAGAATGCCAGATAGGCTGGCAATGAAATGAGAACGGCGAAGCCCAAAAGGCTCCAGGCAAAGAACGGCTCACCTTGCATCCAGGGCGGATGCGGTTGTGCAAAGGTGTTGATCTGAGTATTTAGGGCGTAAATGAGGGCGTTAACGAAGGGGACCAGAATAAAAGCCAGGAGGCTCGGCTTAACGGGGAATTTGTAGGTCATTAAATCAGTTTAATGAGGGGCTTATGACGCGCGCGACAAACGGTCCAAATCAGCATTCCTAACGAGTAGCCGCAATAGGCATAGAGCGGAAAGAAATCGGAATCGGTGATCCATTGCACAAAGGTCAGAAAAGGGGTTGCCCGTGAGTCGTACTGCGCGACCTCATGCAGAGACGGGGAGACAAACAGCCAGAGCAGGCCGGCCACGAACAACCAGCGGCCGGTGAAACGAAGGGAAACGGCGAGCCTAGCCGCCAAGAATCCGGCTGTGATTGCCGAGGCTGCCAAGAAGGCCGCGTTCTCGATTTCTTCCGCAGCCTCTCGCAGGGCGGGCGGCGGATTGAATAGATGATCCAGCCGAACGGCCTGGGCGAGCAGAGTCAGCAGACACCAGATCACAAGTGTGGAGATGGGCGCGACCAACAGCAACTGGATCATTACCAGCAGGCAGCCGGGAGGCGGCGGTTCTTCCACTTCCAGGTTTAGCCCGCTATGCTCGAATTTTCGTTTCCAGCGTTCCCATTTTTTGGCTGATTGTCCGACTTGCTGGCCTGACCAGATTAGGACGAGGGCGGTGATGAAGAGCAGGACGGCGAAGATGGTCAGTACGAATGCGGAGTAGGTCATGTTAGTAAAAAGCGTCGAGACGAGTCTCGACGCGGCAAACACGAGTGTTTGCGCCACGAGCGCGTCTCAAAAGATGTAGTGGAGCAGAAATAGCGCGACCAGGAGATACGCCACTGGTTTGATTTGCCGATATTTGCCTACCAGCGCCAGCACCAGAATGTTCGTGATGAAGCCGAGCGCTAATCCATCGCTGGCGGAGGCGAGGACCATCAGCAGAATCGTCACTGTCGCGGTGGCGGCCACGACTCCGTCTTTGAAATCGAGTTCGTTGAAGCCCTGCATCATGAAGATGCCGACCATGACCAGCGCGGGCGTGGTGGCGACGGAAGGAATGATGGCGATCAGCGGCGTCAGGAACAGCGCGGCCAGGAAGCAGATGGCGGTGGACACGCTGGTCAAGCCGGTGCGGCCGCCCTGCTCGACGCCAGCGGCGGATTCGATATAGATGATGGTCGTGGTGGTGCCGAAGAGCGCGCCCACCGAGGCGGCGGCGGCGTCGGCCGAGAGGGCTTCTTTCAGCTTGGGCAGGTTGCCGTTGGCGTCATTCAGTTTGGCGGCGGTGCCGATGGCCAGCAGCACGGCCATGGCGGAAAACAGATCAGCGAAGAGCAGCGACAGCACAATGGGAATGCATTGCGCGGGATGCTGCCACATATAAGCCAGGTCCAATTTGAAGAAGACCGGCGACATGGAGTTGGGCAGGGAAACAATCGCCGATGGCAGTTGCGTAATGTGCGTGTGGGGCGCGGCACCGGGCAGAAACAGGCCGATAAGAGTCAGCACGAAGATGGAGATCACCAGCGCTCCGGGCACGCGTCGGCAGACCAGCGCCACGGTGAGCACGATGCCTCCGAAGCCGAGCAGCACAGTGGGCGAAGTGAAGTGGCCGAGCGAGACCAGCGAGCCAGGATTCGCGACGATGATATGCGCGTTCTTCAGGCCGAGAAACGCAATGAAGAAGCCGATGCCCGTGCCCACCGTTTTCTTGAAATTGTTGGGGAACGAATCCAGGATTTTGCGGCGGATTCCAGTCAGCGACACAATCAGGAAAAGCAGGCCGCTGTAGAAGACAAGGCCCAGCGCGGCTTGCCACGGAATGTGCATTCCATTGCAGACCTGAATCGCGATGTAGGCATTGACGCCCATGCCCGGGGCCATGGCCAGCGGATAGTTGGTGCGCAGGGCCATGATGAGCGTGAACAACGCGGAAATGACGGCCGTTACGGTGATTAATGCGCCGCGGTCCATGCCGGCTTCCGACAGAATGAGCGGGTTCACCACCAGCACGTAAGAGAGCGTGCTGAAGGTGGTGAGTCCGGCCAGGATTTCGGTCCAGAAGGAAGAGCCTCGGCTGGAGAATTGAAAATAACGGTCCCATGTCATAAGGCCGGTCACCAGATCACCGCGTGCGTTTCGCCGGTGCGAATGTTGATGAGACCTTCGGGCACAAGATCGGTCGGCGGAATGAAAGTCCAAATCCACGGCGGGCAGGTGAGAAAGGCGTAGCAGAGCGCTTCGGTGATGTGGTCCACGCCCAGGAATTCCTGAATGCGCGGGACGGGCTTTTCCAGCCATTCCATCTTTTCCATTTCCACGCGCATGGCCGCCAGCTCTTGCGCGAACTCTTCGGCCGGGCGAGCGGTCATGAGGCCGGCCACTTCCAAACGCACACGCGCGGTCACTTGGCCTTCGCGCACTAGCACCCAGCCGCCGTCCATTTCGGCCATGGCGTTGGCGGCTATTGCCATGGCTTCGTCGCTGCTGCCGATGACCCAGGCGTTGTGGTTATCGTGAACGATGGAGCAGCACATGGCGGAATGGGGCGTAGACATGCCGACGTCTTTCCAGAACATGCGCGAGACGCGTGTTTTGCCGGAGTAACGGTCCAGCAGCGCCACTTTGGTGATGCCCTGGGAATGGTCGCGTAGCACTACGCCTTCTTTCACGGGAAGCGTGGCAGTCATCAAATCCGGCTGATAGTAGAAGGGCGAAAGGATGGCGGCTTGCGCGGTGTCGCGGCCAGCGGGGGCCTGCAGCTCAAAGTGCTGCGCGGTGATGACGCCGCCCAGATTCACGGTCTTGGTGGCCCAGGCGGGCCATTCAATTTCGGGAACGGGCAGAAGCGGTTTGTAGTTTTGCGAAACCAGAATGCCGTCGGCGTAGACGTGGTCAATAGTGACTTTGTCGGGGTCGGAGAGCAGGACGACGTCGGCGTAGCGGCCGGGGGTCAGCGAACCAACAAGATGATCGATATGGAAGTGGCGCGCGGTGTTGAAGCTGCCGAGCGAATACGCAATGTGCGTGGGCACGCCGGATTCGATGGCCACGCGAATGTTGTAGTCCATTGCGCCGCGCTTCAGGGTGGATTCGGCGTTGCGGTCGTCGGTGGTGACGCAAACGTTCGACCAGTCTTGCAGACCCTTTTCGGCGAAGAACTTTAGAGCGTTGCGGGCGTTGGGGCGCGCTTCAATGAAGATGCCGCGTTCCAGCTTGTCCCAGGCTTCTTGTTCCTGGCGGATCTCGTGATCGGAACTGAGGCCGGCGGCGGCGAAGGCGCAGATGGAGGGCAGGTCAAACAGGCCTGCGCCATGCCCTTCGACAACGCCACGGGCGTCCAGCGTGGCTTCAATGTTTTCCCATAGGCGCTGATAGCCGGGATTGGAAGGCTTAACCACAGCGGACCAGTCCATGACTTCGTCGAGGCCCGTTACCCACAGGTTTTGCGTGATGAGGTCATGGATTTCCTGGTAGCCGTAATAGCCGCCTGATTCTTCCCAGCCGGTGGGCGGCGTGGCCGAACCAAGCGATGGAAATATTTTGAACGGGCTGCCGTGCTGGCGCGCGATGCCCCAAAATTCGACATTGCGCGCGCTGTTGACGTTTGAAAATTCGTGCGACGCTTCGACGTTCCAGGTGGTCCCGTAACGCAGCACCAGATCGGCTTCATATTCGGGGCTGAGCATGGTGCTTTCAATGTGCTTGTGCGCCTCGCCAAAACCCGGCACGGCCCACAGGCCTTTGACGGAAACGGTTTTGCGGGCGCAGCCTTTCCACTGGCCTGAGGGTCCCGTCCAGGCGATCCGCTGGCCGCTGATGACGATGTCCCAATCGGGTTTCCAGGAAAGCGAATGAACGCTGAGGACGGTTGCGCCGGAAAGGATCAGATCGGCTTCCGATTCACCGAGAGCGACGGCTACCAGGCGCTGGCGAGTGAGGGCTTCTTGCTTGAAAGTGTGCATTCAGAAATTTCGGTTAGATTACATGGTTGCATTTCGTGGTATTTCTTGAACACGTTCAGATTTCTGTTGACAACAATTCCGGCCGGGCGTAGGATTGATCTTGAACACGTTCAATTTTATCGCGTGCTCAGAATCGAGGAATGAAATGTATATTGTTGTTTGCTACGGAGTCTATCTGGCTTTGAGTTTGGCCGCCACGGTTTGGGTGGCGCGAACTTTGCAGCGCAATGGGCGGAGTTTTTTGGTTGAGGCCTTTCAGGGCAACCGGGAAATGGCCGACTCCGTCAATCATCTGCTGGTGGTTGGATTTTATTTGATCAACGTTGGCTATGTTGCGCTGGCGTTGCAGACTGCCGAACTGGTGGATACAGTCAGGCATGCCATTGAGCTGATCTGCAATAAAGTGGGAGTGGTTCTTGTCGTGCTGGGAGTGATGCACTTTGTGAATGTGTATGTGTTCAACCGGATGCGGCAAAGAGGACGGGCTGTGAGCTAGGGATGCCAGGCGTTAAGAGCGAAGAAACGCGCGGCCGGATTGTCGCGGCCGCGCTGGCTTTGTTTCGCGAGCGGGGCTTCGAGGCGGCCACGATGCGCGACATCGCGGCTGAGGCGGGCGTTGCCACTGGCGCCGCTTATTATTATTTTCCCTCCAAAGAAGCGATTGTTCTGGAGTTCTACCGAAGCTCCGCCGCAGAGATGCAAGCGCGGCTGGAAGAGGCTTTGCAGGATGTGGATGGCCTGGAACAAAGGCTGATTGAGCTGATTCGCGTGAAGCTGGCGCAGTTTGCGCCGAACCGGGCGGTGCTGCGGGCGCTGCTGCGGAACGGGGCAGACCCCAGTTGTCCGCTCTCGCCTTTCAGTGCGCAGACGAAAGAGATCCGCGACGCCGACATGGCCTGGTTTCAGCGCATCCTGGCGGATTGCGGCACGCGCATTCCCAAAGACCTTCAGCCTCATCTGCCTGGCATTTTGTGGTTCTACCAAATGGGCATCATTCTGTTTTGGGTGATTGATGAATCCGCGGGCCAGACGCGAACGGAGGAATTGCTGCAACTGTCGGCGAAGAGCGTTGCGTTTTTGGTGCGGGTTTCAGCGCTGCCGCTGATGCGACCGGTGCGCAAGGCGGCGCTGGAAATGGTGGAGATTGTGGCGGGGCGCACATGAGGATTCGAGGGCCACGACATTGACAATTTTGTGCGGAAAGCAAGAGCGGGGAAAGATTTGCTGCTGTTATGCCGGGCCTAAACTCAGCTATGCTGCTTCGGTATTCGTATCCGAAGGCTGAAAAGGAGTTCGAACTCCTTCGGGAGCGTATTGATTTAGCCGTCTCTGAGGCGCGCGACCACTGGGAACTTCTAAAGAGCATGAACGAAGCTCAAGGGGAGTTTGGCTCCCAGATGAGCCAAAGCCAAACTTTTTGGCATCTGACGTTCATCGCTCATCGGGACAGTGTGTTGGCTCATCTCTGCCGACTTTACGACAAGACCGACGGGACACTTAGTCTGTCGAGATTCATTGAAACCATCAAATTGGATCGCGGCTTGTTCTCAGATGCAAAGTTCAAGAAACGCCTTAAAAGAAATCCTCACTTTGAGACTCTCGTGCTGGATAGAGATATGAAAATCTCAACTCTTAATTCTGAACTGAAAAAGGTTCTTCCAAGCAACAGAGATGTGAGAAAACTTCATTATTTACGCAATAAAGTTATCGCGCATACGGACGCGGAAGTAGTCATACGTGGATTTGCTCCCGGTCGGAGCTGGCCTTCTTCTGCCCTTATTGAAAAACTGTTAGACCGCGCGGCGAAGATAACCGGCACGTATAGTCTGCATTTCAAGGCTTCCCTGTGCCGGTTCAGCGTGAAATGGAGAGAGAGCGTTCGCCGTTAGTGAGTATTCCGCCCCTTGGGGCGTGGATTTTCAAGGCATAAGGGTCTACCGATCCGATTT
>Ga0209208_10004120_pt1 | contig 20724 bp, 23 predicted proteins | sample S1TSphfallax_3_FD_187694 | JGI IMG/M metagenome (GOLD analysis project Ga0209208, IMG submission 187694) | Host-associated microbial communities from peat moss isolated from Minnesota, USA - S1T2_Fd - Sphagnum fallax MG (SPAdes) (version 2) | ecosystem: Host-associated > Plants > Peat moss >...
TTCACCATCGAAATCTGGCATTCTTTAATTCAATTTCAAACTCAGCTTTAATACCCACATCTTAGAATTCAGGAATTCGGTACTAGTTAGCTGTTGTTGTTGTTGTGTTTTGTTTGGAGTTTTCTTCGTTTAAGCGTTGGAAGCAGCGCCACGGAAAAGCTCTCTGTGTGTTGTGACAGATCTGTTATAGCTTTTGTTGTTGGTGGTTTTTTTCACCCCTGTTTTTGCGAAGAGTTTACCTACAGCAAGCAGTAGCAGCCATGAATGAGCTGTTGCAGAAATCTTTTGCCAAGGGGATGAGCTATGTGGACCTGAAGAAGAGCAATCTGCCTGATGTGGAGATGGGGAGCATCGACGCGGAGAAGAATTTGGCACATTTTTTTGAGGAGGTGGGGCAGATCAAAGGCGAGATGGAACGGGTGAAGGAGCTCCTAATGAAGTTGCAGGATGCCAATGACGAGTGTAAGACTGTGCACAGAGCCCAGACAATGAAAACTCTGCGGGAGCGTATGGACAAAGACATTGCGATGGTGAGCGAGTTAACGGCTTCTCTTCTCGAGCCTTGTTCCTTCCTTCAAGTCGCACCAGATGCATTTCTCTGATGTCTTTGTGTTTTGGATGCAGGTCAGCAAGGTTGCAAGGAGTATCAGGACAAAGTTGGAGGATCTAGACAAGGCTAACCTTGTGAGCCGTAAGAGCCCTGGGACCGAGGCTGGTACTCCCACTGACCGCACCCGAATGGCCATCACCAGTACTCTGAGAAAGAAATTGAAGGACCTCATGGGTGAATTCCAAAGTCTTAGGCAGAGGATGATGGGCGAGTACAGAGACACAATCGAACGCAGGTAAACGCAGCAGCAGCTACTTGATAAACTTGTTGTTGACCTGTTGCTGCAAACCCTTTCTTCGTGATGATGTTTCAGGATCCTTAAGGTTGTGAGAGTATTTGCCCCTCTTGTGTATGTACCCAACAAGTTGCAACAGGTTTTTCTCAAGCCTTCTGATTTCGGAATGTGCTACAATTTCAGGTACTTCACTATCACAGGAGAAAAGCCAGATGAAGACACCATAGAGAAGATCATTGAGACTGGTGAGAGCGAGAATTTCCTCCAGGTGGCAATTCATGAACAGGGGCGTGGCCAAGTCCTTGAGACCATTCGTGAGATCCAGGAGCGACATGATGCTGTGAAGGAAATTGAGAAGAACCTGCTCGAATTGCACCAGATTTTCCTTGATATGGCAGTACTGGTGGAGGCTCAGGGCGAGCAGCTCAACGATATTGAGTCCCAGGTCTGTACAAACAAACCCTTCTAAATTTGTTCTTTTCATGCGCATATGATGTGATAAGTTTCAGCAACATCAAAGCATTTTCTCAAGGTTGCAAGATCATGTGTTTGTGGGGACTTTGGCAGGTAAACAATGCAGCTAATTATGTGGCCAGTGGGACAGGTCAGCTGAAAACTGCAAAGAACCACCAGAGAAACACACGTAAGTGGGTCTGCATTGGCATCATCTTGCTCCTCCTCCTGATCCTTCTTGTAGTTGTCCCTGTTGCCAAGAGCATTCATGATGCTGAAGTTGCTGCTAGTTCAGGACATTGACAGAATCCAGATACAGAGAACCAAGCTTTCCTGACTGGTAAACCCCATGTTTGCCTTGTGTCCTCAATTCTAGAAGCTTTGCATCAGAAAGTGTCCAATAGACCTTTGTGTAGCAAAACCACCACAGACCCATAATGTACACTAATACAGTAGCAGGAATGTAGTCACTAATGGATGGCAACTTTTTTTTGTAGTACAATTGATATGAAGCAAAGAACCCCCTTTTGTACAATTTCCTTGTCAAAAGTTCTCATTGCCTCCTACCTGGTTGCCATCAGTGTTGTAATACTTGACTTGGGTTTCAAGGTAACACTGTGAATTTGAGGCAAAGTAAAATGAATGTTTGTGCAGCAATTGGTAAACTAGGAATTGTTGTGCTACTTAGTGAGGAAGAGGACTCTTTCTTCATCACCAATTGCCACTGCATGATGCTGCTGTTCCCTTTGCAGCTGATCTGGCAATTTATACATCCACAATGTATTCAGATGTTTTCAACTCAAGTGTACTCAGTAAGGTGTTCACAGCTCTTGATATAAGCATGAAAGTACAGACATAGAATGCACAGCATGCAAACAGGTGCATTCAGTGAGCAAATGAGTCTTATGCTATTGCTGCAAGTTCTTCCTCCATAGCTTTCTTAGGCAACATAAATTCACACATTCCCTGCAATTTAAACATAGAAGCTTCTATCTGCAATTACAGATTGTTCATTGTGAATTCATTGGCTTTCTCCAGGTTTCATGATAATCATGGTGCCTCTCAGATTTTTCTCTGACTTATCTAGCTCTGCTTGTAACTGATTCTATTAGCTTTTGCAATCTAACTGAATATTCTACATAACATAAGTAAATTGAAGCATACAGACTTGGTTGAGTGCAGAAGACAGATTCAAGATATTTGTTTGAAGCTGTTCTATACCTTTTTCTTGTCTATCATGGTAATGCCAGGGAAAATTGAGATCTTCCAATCTAAGCAATCTGGCAGATGTTCTATGCTTTGTTCCCTATATTCCAAAAGATGCCTCTCCTTTGATGATAAATAACCTGTTAACCCTTCCTCACCAGAAAAGTACAAATCCTGGGGAGAATTTGAAGATAGACAGTTCTCCTATTACAAAGGCATGTCATTTTGCAATTTAGCTACCTTAGATTGATTGGTGTTTCTTTTACTTGCCTGTTGCTTTGTGCTAAGTTTCTCAATTTGAGATTACCCCAGTCCTCAAATCTTAGACATACTTCCAATTGCAAGTACTTTGCTTTGCTTAGGTGTGGTTACTTTAAAACCCTATTCCCTGATGAGAATTACCTGTAGCAGAAACTGGAAGAGAAATGGGCACACTGCACATGCCCCAATTTTTCACATACAGGAAATGCTCTTTTCAGCAATGTTAAGGAAACTAAATATTGTTCAAACAAAGCAAGAATATTTGACCCTAAGATTTGCTTAAAACTGAAAAGTTTGAAGGGGGCTTTAAAGTTTCGTTTTCTTTCCACAACAAATTGCAAGCATTCTCCATCTTAAGTTAGCAGGTAACAATGAGATTGACCTTTCGTTTCCTCCACCATTTTGATCTAGGTCGCCATGTAAATACACCTCCAAACTCACTCCCCAGAGCATTTTTTAACATAACCCATAGTTTAACTAGCTTAAGGATGTGCAAAGAGAGTGAAAGCTGTTCTTTACCTTACAAAAATAACTTTTCAAATTTGAGGTACCTTACAAAATTGCAAGACACCTTTGTGGTGGGTTCTGGGGCCTTCAGTTTCATAAGTCCCTCTAATTTAAAGTGAAACTCTGCCAGGGCATCTACAGTGAACACATTTGGAATGTCTTTGTTTCATGTTGAATTTTGATGTTTCAATTTCCGTGCATAACATTCAGATAATAAACAAAGTCTTGACACTTTGATTGGTATCAAAACCTAAAGCTCAACCAAGTTTTGATTGTTTTTAATGCATAAGATAACTAAATATTAGTAGAAGGTAAACCTAATCATCTCACTGAAAAAATTCAACCTTCAGCACTAAAATGCCCAAAATTTGTTAGATGTTGCCCTACATGTCACCATTGGTGGAAAACAGGGAAAAACATCAGCGGTGGACATGGGTTTTCACTCCAGCTCATTCAAAGAATCTTGTAAAACCCTGTCCTGAGCACTTTAGGGTTAATAAATACACATGAAATTCATCAATAGCATAGAATTGCAGGGAAGCTGTGAGGGAGTTGCAATGGGTTGTTATATTTGCAAGCTATACAACCATTTAACTGAACTCAATGAGTGATTCACAAATGACATCTGCACATATGTTAGTGAAGCTGCCCACTAACCTTTGCATTACAAGGATCAACTTGCAACTGACTGAGCGTCACAAGCACATCATCAGAGAAATCTCCAGAAATTCTTTGCCTAAGGCAAAACACTACTCATCAACAACACTAGTAACAAGAGGAAGTTATGTTCACTCCGTCAGCAAATTGCTGAAAGTAAAACACCACCATCAACTCCTCATAATCTGTCATGGGATTTTCCACTGTCCTTCCTACAGACCCAGGCTACAAAGAAAGGCTGCAGTGTACCTGCATATACCACCCCACTCACATAGCAAAAGTGAAGCAGAAAAGAGGGACTTGTACCTAAAAAAGTCATATTCAGAACACCTGCACCCTGCGCAAGACAAAAGGATAAAAGCAAAAACAGCTCTGGAAAACCTGCAAACCTGCGCAGGATCAAAGTATACCAATGGGTTACATTCTCTTCTTGCACCTAGACACATGACATTGAGGAATGCTGCACACAGCAGAGTAGCCATCCATGTTGCAACAAGTTTGCGCTTTCTCCTCCACCTGCAGCAGAAGTTATCGTGCCTGCAATCTCCACACACATAGGGAGGAAGGGGAAAAGGCTGACAACTTTGGCTCATTGAATAGAGATTTATCCACTTTCCTCCCCCGTTCACCTGTACACAAACCATGCATTAGCTCATTACACCTCCATGGATGTAGCTCAGGCCAATCTTAACACCTGAATCCTGCACCCACCTCCTGCAAGATTGTAAGCCCCAACCCACCATATGCCTTTATCCCAATCCTTAAAACTCCTTTTGACCCTTACTGCACCAACCTGCTTGACTAGCTGAATGTAAATATGCTGCAAGAATCTCTAACTGACATATGTATTTAGCACCCAAGAAAACCCTGCAAAATATTGTTAACATCATTAACCCAGTCACTGCTGAAAGAATACTTTGACCCTGCAAATCTAACATCTATAGCAATTACCCAACTCCATTGTAGAAAACACAGCATCTTCTTCCTGCAATTCACCTGCACAGAATACAGTGATCTGTGAGGGCTAATTGCAAAAATGAGACCAACCTAGAAGAAATTGTCCATGGACAAGAGGAGATGTGGGAGGAACATCATTATGTAGGAAGGGAACAAACCACTCAAGAGCCTCAATGCCTCAATGCCCATGATTCTCTTCATACACATTATCTCCAGTTGGATTTCCAGCTGCCTTTGCTTCTTGGTTTTCTCGCTCACTGTTCCATTTTTCTATTTTTGCTCTTCTTTCAACACTGTCCTCCCTGCGTGAAGATTCTTTGTGTCTCACAGTAGGACTTCTGCTTCTGCTATATCTCCGTTGATGGCGACCAGAACTCCCCCTATCATATTCATCATGCCTCCCATTGTATCTCCATCCATCACGATATCGGTAATCATGACCCCGGTGGTGGTAATCCAAATCACGGTAACGTGGGCTTATACTTCTGCTCCTGCTTCGACTCTGACTAGGGCTGTGGCTCCGACTACGCCGCTTGGAGGTTCCAAACAACTTCTTTCGAAGATCCCTGTGGAAACCAATAATTCAGATGAATCTCCTCATAACAATTCAATGCACATACCACTATAGTCCAGAATTGGGCCACACAAGCTGGAATCATACATGTTTCCCAGCATTATCTGGTGAGGCCCTGAGACTTTATCTTGTCTGCATTTAGGACACAGTGCTGTGGTGATACACAATCCTGGACAAATGCCTTCTGAAACTTCATAAGGGTCCACACCAGTGAAGATGAAGATCCATAAGACCATAACAAAATATATGCTACGCAATCTATGCTGATAAGGCTTGAACTGTAAAGGTATTTCTCACTGTGTCATAACTAGTGCAAATCCCATCCAAAGAAAATTATATCCCCTTTCAGCAGAACATCACAACATTCAGTGTACTGAAGTGCACTATGTTGCAGCCAACATTTCAATTGCAACCCTAATTATAAATTTGACACAAAGCATGACACAAAGATTTATACTGAGTTCAAGAAACTGACCTACTGATCTTCTTCAAATGCATGAAGTTACAGTAGCCACCGCGATTGCATACATTTTCCTCATACTGACGACAGGTAGCCTCTCGGAAGTCAGTTACAGGTGAGAAGTCCACAAATATTGGTCTTCCTGTTATAGAAGGAAAAAATCTGTCAGCCATTATGTCCAGCACATCAAATGACAATTTAACAAATATATATATCTGAGTAAAAAGTGTTGAAAACAAATCCAATTCCAATGCAGAAACTACTGATTGTAATGAAAAAGAAAAGAGTGCTCTAGAAAATGGCCACAGAAGCAACCCAAAGCAAACAGTAGTCCTAGCAAAAACATTAAACAGATTTACAGAAAGGTTGTGGCAGGTCAACCCTTAAAAGAATACCTAGATTAGTTGTACATCCTACCCTAAACTTGTAAGGTTACAAACCTGCATAGAAGCGGCCTGTTAAGGCTCGTAAAGCTGTTGCAGCCTGATCTTCCTCTTTGAAAAGAACATACACATTCCCAACCTGAACAAAATAACCATACAGAAAGTAAGAATTCTTGCTTAAGAAAAGAGCTGGGAAAAGAGATCACCCAGAAATAAGGTATTATTGCCAGTGAGAATTCTCTCTTAAGAAAAGAGTTGGCAACAGAAATCATATCCAGAGATAAGGTACTATTTCCAGTGAGAATTCTCACTTAAGAAAAGAGCTGGCAGCAGAGATCATATCCAGAAATAAGGTACTATTGCCAATGAGCCCTGATGTACAAGTTGCAGTGCCTAAGTTGCACTTAACATGATATTCAACAGCAGCAGTGGAATGGTACTCAACACAAACAATGTTTACACATATTCAGGATCCAAAGAATTTGCATTGAGTCTTTAACTACGAAAAAGTGCCATCTTGAACTACAGTTCAGCACTTTAGCACGGGGAATAGGTTTTCAAATACCATGTGGTCAGCCAGATTGTCGCACACATTGAGGCTTTCAAGTTCTCCATACTTGCTGAGCTCTTCAAACAAGTCCTCATAAAAATCCTGCAAAACCAGAAGGCCAACCACCTCAGTAAAAGAGTCAAAAAATAGTTGCTTGGATTTCATATGATGCACAAAAGCAGGTGGCTGTAACAACCTATACATAACCTATACATGTCACGAGGCTATTCTGACAATCAGTCATACAATAAAAGGTTGAAATCACATAGGTACTGCTCAAACTTGTAAGGTTCGAAAGACAGCGAATAGGCTAAACAGTGCGAACATATAATTTTCGAAAGCTCTCTTCAGACCTGAAAACAGTGATGGAAAGGAATCGAAGATATCAACATCCAGATTACAAAATAACTGACACTAAAAAACAAAAAAAAAGTCGTAAAGGAGAAAAGATGACCTCAAAGTGCTCTTGCAATCTTCGAGGATCCATGTTCTGCGCATGAGGGTCCGTTCCAGATATGGCCATATCAGGCCTCTGGTACATGTTGGAGAACAATAAAGTGGGACTGATAGTAGGTCTGTTATGCATCCGAGAGCATCGATCACCATGTCTGCACGCCCCAATCTTGAAATAGAAAGGACAGTTCACCCGATCTTTTTCAGTGCCAAAGATGGAGGCCAAATGCTCCGCCATGACTCCCTCGTCTGTCTCGCCACCGAAGATGTGCACCGTCAAGTCTTCCGACTTCGTATGATGAGGATATAAGACTTTCAACCCTAACGAGACGATGGAAAATACTCACCTTACTTCTGCGCTTTCCGAGACTTGTAATCCGTGAACTGCAACAGCAACCAAAAGAAAAAAAACAAAATCAACCGAATCAGACTGAAACGCCGCTCTTAAACTAAAAACTCTGACCCCAAATCGCAGAACACATCTCCAGAACACTCTATCTTCCGCTCGCTCTCTCGTCACTCTTCACAGCGAAGAAAGCTTCTGGAAGCGACGAGAAACAAGGAAATTGCCGTAGAAAGGAAGTAAACCGACAGACCCAGGCAACGTGGCAGCTGTAGTAACCTAACAGATTTGAGTCTAGTTAACTGCTGCAGTTAGTTAACAGACGTCCCTTTAAGTAAAATTTTAGACACAACTGTCTCATTTCCAAGCCTAACTATTCTCCACTTCTTTCTTAATAATTTTCTTTTTTAATTTTTATAATTATTTCACTCATTTTTCATATTATCAACATGAATATGGAAATATATATATATATCTATTAACATGTGCATTTTCATTTCCATGATATTTATATTAATTCAAATTAAATTTGACATTGACATAAAATAATGAAGAATAATTTCTAAAAACATATAAGAACTGTTTCTTTTTCTTTTTTTTAATTAAGTGAATGGAAATAGTCAACTGTGAGAGGAATAATGTATAATTAAAATTTGGAAATGAGCAGTGACATCCAGTTCTTAACTGTCAACGGGGGTGTAGCTCAAATGGAAGAGCGCTCGCTTTGCATGCGAGAGGTACCGGGATCGATACCCGGCGTCTCCAATTTAGGTTGTTCGAACAACTTTTTTTTTTCTTGAGATCGGCGCCACCACCGCCACCCATACAAGGTTTTTCCTTTCGGTTTTGGAAGTGCAAAACAGTAGCATCTACAGGTTGCTGATTGAATCTACAGATCTGTTGCAAAGGTTTTTTGGCAGGTTCCTTCTGTGCACCTTTGCTTCAGTGATTGTGATACTCACATCACCGCAGAACATGAGCTGCATTTTTTCGGGTTGATTTTTGTAGGGTAAAAGCACAGGCCCAATTTCCATAAAGCCCGCCCCCAAGGGCTACTCTACATGACACAAAAACCACTGTGCTGCTCTCTTTTTTTAAATTCCTGTGATACCCAGCAGCAGGTAGAATGATATGCCTTCCAAACAACAAAATGCCTGTCTCTGCAGGCATTTTCATTTTTCAAAATGCCTTAGAGCACATATTACACCTTCTACCGCACCCTGCAACTACAGTAAAAAATACACCCAGGTTTTTATGAAAAAGAAGTGGTCATAGCATTCTCAAAGATATCAACACAAATGTTTTCAATCACACACATTTTCTGCAAGTCACAAACAGATCTCAAATCCCAACTTCTAGTGTTGCCACCAAAACAACAGCATTGACAAAACCCCAAAAACAGTGAAGGAAGAGCTCTTCAGTTATATCTGTGCAATTGGCTGTATCAGCTCCCAAAAGATCTCACAGGAACACAGCATGTGCAGCTGGTGTTGGACTTTGTCACATAGGTACTGCAAATGCTCATGCTAAAAGCAGCTATTAAAGAATCTTCTAGCTCTTTTGTTCTTGAATGAACTTCATGTCAACTTCAAATAGATTTAGTGACCTCCTAATCTTGGTAAAGTTCAACATATCTATCAGATTGTGGAGAAGTTCATTACTACAACACAATGAAGTTTCCACACACCTCCCACAGGAATGTGGTGGCAAACACATTCACTGATTATGTTGGTGAAGAAAAATGGAGGACTTCGGACACAAATTTGACACTTGGAACAGTCCTAAAGAGATAAAAGGGAGTAACATTTTACTTTTAGGCTAAGAGAGCACTTTTATCCCCTTAACCTTACACTTCATGACTCAGTTGGTTTTTCACAGACAAATGTTCTTAAAGGAGTTGAATCATTTGACTTGCTTTGTCCTAACCATGCCTCAATCTCTGCAATCTCTTTAGGTACTGAAGCTGTTAGCACCTGCCCCATGCAACAACCATCATTGCAATTCTTTTAAGTCTGATTCCAAGCAACCATCATACTCAAAATCACTTTCAACTTTCGTTCACATAAACTCCTTGTACTCTCTAAATGTCTCATGGCTGTCCCCCAGGCAACCAAGATTCTGAATAGTAGAGTTACATCAGACATACCCAGGCTTTCTCCAGAAAGTGGTGCAAGGACCTACTGTGAAGATTGTATGTGATGGGTGTTGCATGGAACAGAACTTACCTCATGTCCTGATCTTGTGATCAAAACCTCATCCTCAATCCTAATCCCCATACCCTGGAACCTGCATTTACAGCAGCACCCCTTCACAGTATCAATATGTATCTAGTTGCTCAAACAAGTTGCACAAATATGCAGCGATCAAGGCAAAGTCCATGTCATGTCTGGTCCTCACGAATTTCAAGCCTAGGTGAAAACAAAAATGGAAGACTCTTCTCAGTGAGGCTATTCTGAAAAGGCCATCAATGGAACCACACCTTTCAGGAATGCCTGGTTTGACAGGAATGTACAAGCCTGGTTCAATGGTGATCACCTGTTCACAAAAAAGGTTGAAGTCTGATACCAATTGTGAATGTACTTATGAAATGGCAATGTCTGAATAATTTGCTTCCAGAAATTCATGCAAAAGCTAAACACTTTCCATTCTACCAAAATTCACAATTTCATTGCAAGTGTTTGACAGGAGAAAACAAAGAATCAGAAGAGGTGGGTCTACAAGACTCCTTGCACAGGATTTCTTACCACACCAGGCTTGAGAGGCAGATCCAGGCTGACAGTAGAACAATCATGCACATCCATACCCAAGTAATGTCCTGCCACCAGAATCACATTGTACTGAAACTCAAACCTCTTGTGCAATGTGCACATATGTAATGCTCTTGTCCAGGCTATAGGAAAGTGTGGCCATGACCCATTGCTTGCTCTAGCCTGGTGGCCACAGACCAAACCCTTAATTTTCAGAAGCAAGAGATGGAGACCAAGGATGAAAGTAGTGAAAGGGCAGAAAAGAAACAGTAATGGATGCAATGGGGTAAAACCACAAGCATTTTGAAGCCAGGTGCCAGAGCAAGACAAACACTGAGAGAGCCTCAACAGAGACTCACCAACTTGAGTACAGTTAAATTCATAGAAGTGAAGTATATCAAAATTGCCTTGTGCAAGTCCCAGTTGCACAAGGCCTTGCCAGAGCAAGATAACCTGCAAAAGCCCACATCAATTGCTTCCACTTATTGCTCCAAATTACAGATTAGGCTACAAACCTATACCTTGGAGCAGTGAAATATGGGAAAAACCTCAATAATCCCCTAGTGAAAGACCAATGTATTCACACATATGAAACCATCCAAACAGTTTGACAACTCTCCTCCTTGTTCAGACACATAGGAAGCTGAAGATAGAACACTTCCTGAAGAGTGCCATTAACATCTGACAATGTGAGACAATGCCTGTGTGATCTGCCTCACATGGGTACCACTGCAGAGAAAGCAAATAGAGATAGTTATAACTATCTTACAGAATGCTGGTGAATTTGGGATAGGGTAACACCAGGCTTGCACATCTTGAAACACTCCTTCATAACATCTAGCACAACTTCATATACTTCTCTCTGAACCCAACGCCCAGATACAAAACACACCACAGATGGCATCAGCAGTCCATATTCAAGAACGACAGGAGGAATACATGTTCAAAGTTCTCTTTAATAGTATACAAGAATTTACATAAAAAAAGCACCTCCACATTGGGTTAGATAAAGTAAATGGTAGCCTGATCCACCATACTGATGTTTGACAGCACCTGCTGATCCTGCAAGTGATCGTGTACCTAAACAAGTTGATTAATGAGCTGACTGTCTGTAAGTATGCAGTGAAGCTTTTGTTTTACTTGATCTAGAGTGCAAAGACCTTCAGAAACAACTTAGAACTGAGGTAACAATTCAAATCCAGACTGATGTCACATTCTAGGAGTATTTAGAGCACAATTAGAAAAGCATTCCTGAAGATAACAGCTACAATCTTCTCTTTCAACCCTAAGTAGCTGCATGATACTCCTTATTGGTATGCTCAACAATCCACATATAGAACTGCAAAGTCTGGGGGTAGTAGGGAAATGAAAAAAACCTGTGTAGGGGAGAACGTGCCACAAGGTGGCCAGGTACGAGTCATGTCACTGACATACCCGTGAAACTCACATCCCACATCCATGAGCACCAGAGATTTTTCATCAATCTGCTTATTGCAACCCAACACCCACAACAGGCAAACTTAGACCAGCAGAAACAGGAAGGTCAAAGTTGATGTGCAGGTGTCAGAGTAATTTTCACATCACTCTTATTAGGGTGCTGGGATACATAAAACAACACCAAACATTCATGAGAGAAACACAAAATCACAGAAACATAACCATGCTAGTCAACACCATCTATCAGCACCATACATAGAATGCACTCACCCACCTCTCTGAAAAAATTTAAGGATTGACTGGATACTGAAACCGAACAGTAGTCAAAATTTAGTGTTGTATGCACATTTCCAGAACCAGCTTGCAAAGTCCTCATGAACACAGGGCCCTCCTTTCAATGCAAATGACTCATCACACGACCACTCCATGCACAGATACACCAAGTGCTAAGGTGTGGTACAAAACTAAGCAAATTGCAAGACAAGATCAACACTGTTTGATGGAAATTGGAAGTACCGGCTTATCATTACGACAATAGTGAACAATGCTTCCATTTGTTCCCCCACCTACAACTGATGGGAACCTGTTGATAGAAAATATACAGACACCAAATTGTCAGAAAAACCGATCAGAAAACTACAAAGATCTCTTCATCACAGGCTTGGTCACATCTCACTTAGTTGCCCCGACTGTTCTCTAGTGACTTTGGGTTGGTTCACAATTGAAAACTTTCTCCCTTACCAGCTGCCTCCATGACTAGATAAGTCTACTCAGAAAGTCTGTCTTGCTTCTTAGTGATCCACTGACCCATCTAAGATAAAACTACTCAATAGGCTGTCAATATATCAGGCATTCCATTACCCCTCTGCTGGTCTGAACTCAATGTATGCCATATTTTATTTCACTGCTGTTATCCTTTTGCAAAAGAGGAACCTTGTTCCTCATAAAAGCTTCTGATGGCACTATCCGCCTCTTGAAAATGTCTTAGCAGGTATTAGGAATTTCAACTCCACACATAAACATTTACAAATGGCAAGAGAAAGGAGACAGTCATCCTTACGCCATGCGCTGCGCTCCTCTTATCTTGCACTCATACTCCACTGTGGCTGCTAGCAAATGTTCATGACGGTACACTCTAGAGACCTTCATGCTCTGCAACATAGCCTGCTCAAGCACATCATAGCACACCTCTTCAGGCAGTTTGCACATCACTGAATTTTTCAGGCTCTCTATCCCCTCAGCAATAGGACAGGAAAACCTCTGTGCTAGAGGGCATATTCTCATATTTGCAAAGGGCACTGTGCATGCCACTGCTTGGACATGAGAAACAAGTGTGCATAATTGAGTAATGGAAGGCAAGGAACACAATTTCCCAGGTCTAAACAATCAATCCTAATCCACATCCACAATATTTTGAGCTTCTCAAAACCAATGGCCAGTATGAGCAAAAGGAAACACAGGATGGGTGACACCCTAAGCAAACCTTGCTAGTAATGGCTGCAGCCTGACGCATAAGCTCAAGTTCTGCAGATGATTTAACCCAGCGAACTAACTGGGAATACTTGTTAAGACTCCGCACTTTACCCTGCTGAATGGCCTCTTGAAACTGTGGTAGTTCTTGCACAATTGGATTAAGGAACCCAAGGTCACAATATATTGCCTTTGCTCGTGCTATAAATTGTGGTAAAATCTGCACCATGTCAAAATTATATATTAGCAACACACTCAACTCCTGTACTTTCTTGCTGAATGCAAATGTGCAGAAATATGTGGATTTTCACAGGGCTTGATGATCAATTCAAACAAGTGATGAATCAACAAGCAAGAGCACAGGAGATACCTCTGAAAGAAGTTGCAGTGGATAACTGCAATCTGCTCCAAAAACCCTGATAGCCTCCTCCGTGCCTGCTGCATGACCAGCCCATGCCTCCGTCTGCAAAAACCAGGTTTCTTTTTATTTAAGCTAGCATCCAACAATTGTTGAGCATGACTGCATAAAGTTAGTGGGGGAAAGAATGAATGACATTGGAATATCCAGATCCCTCATCTCTGCAACCTTAAATTCCAAAAGAGTCTGAAACAAGTTCAACAGGGAACCACCACATAACCTCTTCTGCAGTTTGATTGTATGTTCTATGCCTAAGAGCTCATTTCACAAGAGATATGCTGAGCATTGATTCCCTGAAGTCAGTTGATTGATATACTAACTCCAACTTGACAAACATGAAACATGAAATTTTCACTCACCATCCCCACATGGTTTGCAGTACCTTGGTATCATGTTCAGGCATGAACATGCACAATTCAGTCTGATCATCAAGCACAGCAAGGCCCTCAGGTTGCTGACAACCGGTGAAATACAGGTAGTCAGCATCTTGTCGGAATGGGTATGGTACCACTTCTGTCATCTGCTTCACAGTAGCTGATCCTAGAATGACCATGCTCTCTGTGGGCAGGTAGGACTTCAAGGCCTTCCTCCTTCGTGCAAAATCTGAAACAGAAATCCCCGGGAAAATCTCCTGAGCTGAGAGCAGCTGCAGCCATCCCTCGCCCCCGCAGCCAAACCGGACCATCGATCATTAGGCAATTTCATATAACGTGATCCAGAGAACGGCCTTGCGACCTTCACAACAACAGTTTTCAAAGAAAAAAATTCTCAAAAACACGCGTGCAACAACACCACAAAAGAAAAAGAGCAAGTACCTCAGGGTGCGATTCATGAGTCGGTTGGCCTGCATCAAACCGAGCCATCCATCTAGAGCGAGAATATCCCCGAGAAGAAACCTGCTGCCATTCAAGATTCTACTCACGACAACCCATCAGACACCGAGCCTGTATCACTAGATACTTGCTCTCTTGCATAGCTACGCTCACCAGTTTCTCTCTCTCTCAATCTCTCTCTCTCCGTGCTTCCCATACACTCTTGGAAGAAGCTAGCTCGATACAAAGTCCTCCTACAGCTTGCAATCTCATGAGAGAACTTCGTCACAACACTAGAACTTACCACAACAACAGATTGCTGCGTAAAAAGGAGGCGATGCAGCGAAAATGCTCGCCTCCATGCAGCAGCCATGTGTAAGGTCGGTCGGTGGCGCCCCTTGTGTGTTTGCCCACTACTGCTGCTTGCCTTCTTCGATGTGTTCACTCTTTAGGGTTGCTGGTTCCTTCCAAGCTTCAGAGAACTGGGTTGTCATCTTTCTGGAAGAAAGCCTCCAAGCCTTGAAGCAGTTCTTTTAGTAATGCCATGATGCAGCTTGAGATGGCTCTAGAGGGAGCTGCTTGCCAATGTTAAGACTTGGTGGACGCCAAGCTCAGAGCTTTGTGAATGTGAAGTACACAACTTGTGAATACAACAATGAGCATAACTTGGTGGATGCCAATTGCAGAACTTGGTGAGTACAAGAACAAATAACTTGGTGGCTGCCCCATGCAGAAGAACTCGGTGTATACAAAGGGCAAAACTCAGTGGATGCAAAGTGCAAAATTCCCCAAAAGTGTCATTTTTGCATGAAATGCGTTCTCCTGGAAGGCCAAACATAACATCACAGTAGCTACAGGAAACTCCAGTGGACAGGGCCGGGACATGTCAAGAGTTGTAACAGAACCAAACACAAACTTTTAACGAATTGAGGACTTGAAACAAAATACCTTTTTTCCACTTAGTATTCAATGTTGTTCTCTGACTATTTGTACACCAAAAGGTGACGAAATCTCTACAAGGTTCCAAATATTTATGGGTGTCCAGTGGACACTGCTATAACAAAGTTCCGTCAGCAGTCAGTAAGTCTGTCAGCATGAATGTTCAGGATTTCTCAATGGTATTCCAGAACTCATTGCTTTACCCATTCTCACTTACTAGACCAAGGTTTTCTCATGGGGCTAATACAGCTTGTGTGACCCAGAAAACTTTTCATGTCAAAAGGAATGTCAAGACAGTTTTTCTTGATCAATGCAAAAGTAAGAATGAGATTTACTCTTCATGTACAGCCATTCATTCATGTAGTAACTGCAATGAGATGTAAAACCTCATTATCAAGCTATAAAACATGTCAATGTATCCGTAGCTCCTGTCTGCGGGTACGGACAGTAGGTCTTCCTACCCGGCGGCGTCTACCAACTAAGGCATCAGAAAGACACTCTATTGAATTGTCAATTGCATCTGCAGTTTTGTCCAGGCCATGAGTCACTTGGGGATTGCATTCATGAAGTTCCCGAAGTAATTGTGCAGCTGCAGCAGCTGTGCAGGTTCTTTCAATTGAAGGCTGTGGCCTGCCAACCAAAAAAAGAAATATATCATTGCTGAGGGGAAAGCACATCTGTGTTTATTCATAAATGACACCTCAAACAATTGCATACATTGCATTAACCAACCCCTGGACTCATTCCTCTTACATGAGCTTCAAGATACCTATATAAGACAATAACAAGATAAAGCAGGGCTCACCGCAAACCATGCATTGCTGATAGAGCATCTGGTGAAAGTGCAAGACATGGTATTTCTCTCCCATTCCACAGAAGACCAGCTCGGTCCTACATCAAGATATAGGTTCAATTGCTGTTACCATTACAAGTCTGTAACCCTCATTCTACATCTGTGCGCCCAAGTTTGTTGACATCATGCATGTAGAAACAGCTACTATTCCTGGATGCAACACTACTGTAACCCAACTCTGTTGGGGCAGCTCTAAATTGCACCATCCTGCCCAGCATATGCATACCACATAACTGGAGACAGAAAGAGACCAACCTGTAGACGGCTGACCATGGCTTTGGAGTTGCTCCAGGTTCCATCAATCAAAATGAAGTGTAGCTTATGTGCTTGATTATCCTATCATGTACCCACCAAGGAAAAAGATAGCTCACTTCACATCTAACATGGTGTGCACATGTTTGTTTGTTTGTTTGTTTGTTCTGGTCACACGCACAGCTACACATATCTGAGTACAAACGTCCTGGGAGACATCAAGATATATTCAGCATCAGAACCTCTGCATGGAAGTGTTTAAACATCACAGAAAGACCTGACAAAGTATTTACTGATTTATGCTACCTATCTCCAAGATTCACGTCTGAAAACTTACATTCTGTTTCTCCTTGTTTGATGCAGCAAAATCCTCAGGGATTGTTACTGATTTCACCTCATAGTCAAATCCATTACTTACAGGATAAACACACCAGACAAGATCCCTCCCTGTGGATATCAAATGAAAGAGTCGTCAATTGTTGTCTCCTTGCAGCTACAGATCCCACACCCACAGTGGACAACAGAGGTACAGCAGGAAAAAGGTTATCAAAAGGTGAGGATAGCTCGTGACTTCTAGAGAGAAGGATAAAGAATGTGCATCAGATCACATGACCAAAAGATGCTGTGGCTGATTGTCCTCAAAATTGGAACAAAATGTATGACCCCAACTCTCAGCCTCCGTCCTTCCAACCCAGTATTTCAAACAAGCAGCTTGATACAGGTCTACAAGAACAAATTGGCCCTTAAAATAACTAACTGTTGCATCAGGGTAAGAGGGTAAGCATCAATGTGTATTCACACACATTATGGCAGACCTGTTTGACTAGCTACAGAACTAGTCTATAACAGTTTAAGAGGAGCACCAAACCTGCCTCCTGGAAGGCAGCCCACATCACATCTTCATGTTGTTCAATGCCACAGATACACAGTCGAGCCCCATTTCCCAGTGCTTGCCACAAGAGCTTGCCTGTGTTATTTTTCCGAAGAAAATCCTGCCATGGACATTGGTCAGGAAATATTCTTAAAAGAACAAGAGGCTGACAACATGTACAGATTTCCTGCAACGTACACCTTAAACCCACAACCTTGGCAATTGCATACTAACCACTCATACCCTTTCCATCACGTATGTTATATGTTTTGTGTGCAGCCAGGTGAACAATGTGAAAAAATCTCCTGCTATGTGTTTATCAAGAAATTGCACCATTTAGTCTGTGCCAGGTGAGTATTTTGGTCTCTTACTTTAGGGTGCATGTAAACCCAGAGTTGGACGCCCTGCCAAAGGGAGGAGCCTGCAGGTAAGGCTGCACACATACAGTCCTGAAGTGGCAGCCAACACTGTACAGCACATTGAGAAAGTAACCATTAGAACTAAACCGATTGACGGATTCTTTCCCATTCACACAAGGTTTTCATCACATCAGAATATGCATCTCATCATTTGTTTCCCACAAAATCCAATGCATAGAATTCTCACAAACCGTCAAGCAGAAATTTCAGGTATATTCTTGGGAGATGAGAGTCTAGAACTCACGTCATGGCAAAGATAGCCATGGCTGCCAAGAATTCGACAGGCAACTTGGCGAGCAGCAAAGAACTGCAGTTTTGCCTCAGAATCCAATAGAGTGTGGTAAAATGCCCGATGCCGCTGATTCTCTGCCACAGCAGGCCGTCCCTGAAGAACAAAGACAACTCCTTGCGTTCCCATGTTTACCATCAACAATAATCTGTTTCTTTTTTGTACAAAAAAGCTACCTGCATTGCAGATAAATGAATCGATCAATAAAGACATTACAACGTACCTTAAGAGATCCCCGGGGACCTCCAAACTTGAGCTCCTCTCCGAACTCCTGTTCCAAACTCTTGGTATTCTCCATCACTTTTTTCACAAGCAACGGCACCGCTTCCTGCGACCTTCCAAATGCTTGCCACATCTTGGTCAACAGCTCCTCGTCTTTCACCGCCGGCCCATTGTTGTCTAGAAAGAAATCAACTTCGGAATCAGCCCTGACTTCCACCCTGCGGTGCCGTCTACCCATTGGTATTGCTACTATGGCTGTCAACAGAGGCGGGAGAGTCGTCGGAAGGCGGGTATACAGAAAGTTGGAACATCTGGAGAGACTATGGGAAGCAGGAGCAGAAGAAGAAGAAGATGATGATGATGACGATGATGATGATGCGGAAAGCAGCAGAAAGGAGGAACGACGAGCCAGGAATGACATGCACGTCATTGAAATCTCTGCTCATTTCTCTTGCAATCAGTCAGTCCTTGCACACTTCGCAAAGCGCAATCTCGAGTCTTCTTCCACACTCGCTCTGTCGCTCTTCTTTCAGTCCCATCAACGAACCCTAACCCTAACCCTAACCCTAATTATTTAGAGTTTCTTTCTGTTACAACTTCAAGCTAGTCATAATGCACAAAATAGGCATTTGGATTCTGCACAGAATGGGCATGTGGATTCTGCACAGAATGGGCATCTGGATTCTGCACAGAATAGGCATCTGGATTCTGCACAGAATGGGCATCTGGATTCTGCACAGAATGGGCATCTGGATTCTGAACAATGGTTAGATCATGAAGATCCAAGAAGACCTGTACATTATGCCATGTAATAGGACCCCAAAAGGCCAGAAAAGGCCACATATGAAAACCATTCTGTTTAATGGAATGTGTCTGGTCCAGGAGATTGTGCTCAGCAATGTGTTTGTGAGGAAATTTTGGGCAAGCCAAAAATTTCTGGGGACACAACAAAATTGGCACAATTGCTTGTACTTGACATATTCCAGAAGGTAATGGTTTCATAAACACAATTATGAAACCATGTCATGCATATTTTGAACATGTTATGGGTATTAGGGGTATGTAACACATGTCACAGGCCATGTTATGTGCCTTTTGGAACATTCGTAACATGAGAGGTTATGAGTGTAAAACATGCCCAAGTATCACCCAATTCTTTTTAGAAAATATGAATAGGGGGCCAAGGGCAAATTAGGGGAAAAATTTGTAGTAATACTTTTGTATTGACTTCATTCAATTTTTTTGGCCAATTTAATATTTTCCATGAACCATTATGCTTCATTGTATTTGCCTCCTTTCATTTTTTTAGATATTACATTAGTGTTTTAAAGTACATTGATAATGAGCCTTCATTTTGAAAGCTTTCTTATTTCTTTTTAATTAAGAATTACCGTGAACTTGGAGGTGGCCCTAAGGTTGGGTGGAAAGTTTTATTAATTCCAATTGTAATTTTATTTTATTTTTGTCAATTGACAACTTCACAACTTTGGTTATACATTGTTGCAAATTTTCATTGTTAACTACCCTAGACATAGTTAATTGAAATGGACCAAGAATTGAAATCTCAATCCTTGAATAAAAAACACTATAAGTCTTTCAATCACCCTTAGATCATGTATCACCTTGAAATTTCAGTTGGGACTCAGAACACAAAAACTTGAATCTTTCTTATTGGATTTGTATGCAAGAGGTGACATTCATATTGTTGCTTCTTCTTTTTTATTTGTTGTGAAATGCCTAGTGACTATGTTGTTTTCAATGTTTGCTTTTAAGTACTATGTAATATTGGGTACTTGACATGAGAATTTGGTTCCATAATTGACACATGATTAAAGGGCATCAATGTTTTTGTAACACATTCTAATTCATGGACTTGGTGCCAAATGTTATCACAATACTCAATAATTTGTTCATGGTTCATCAACATATCATGATCATCATGCATGTTAATGAAAAAAAATCTTTGTTTTATTTTACGTATATGTTTCAAAGTCTTTGTTTTCCAATCTACACCTTGTCAAAAAAACAAACATTGGAATCCCTTACAATTGTGATTTAATAACCTTACTCATAATCCTTCAACATGCATCACAAAAAATAAGTGTTCGGATTGTAGTTTAAAAAAGAGATAATGCATTTCAAATATTTTTAGAAATTGCAAGTCAATCAAAGACTTAAGAACATTTCAATAGCTAATTGATTCAATTTTTCCATGCACGAGGCATTTGAAATGCAAGGGTTCACATCATCTTGTTTAATTGTTACAATGACCGATGTACATCATTATTCATTTTTTGTTTTTCAAAATAATCATAAATTATGTTAACATATGAAAGATATATATTC
>Ga0209208_10004122_pt1 | contig 20715 bp, 16 predicted proteins | sample S1TSphfallax_3_FD_187694 | JGI IMG/M metagenome (GOLD analysis project Ga0209208, IMG submission 187694) | Host-associated microbial communities from peat moss isolated from Minnesota, USA - S1T2_Fd - Sphagnum fallax MG (SPAdes) (version 2) | ecosystem: Host-associated > Plants > Peat moss >...
CAATTTTTTTTTAAAAAAATCTGTTTTTCTGGCTTACTATAATAATTTTTTCTAGTGTTTTAGAATTGATAACCTACTCATAGGATAACTAGGTCATCTGGGTAGGCTATTAGATTTTGAAATTTTTATATTAGTCCCAGTTAGGTTATTAATCGGTTATAAAAATCACTAACTGGTGGGTAGGTTAGTAGTAACTGAGCTGATAACCAGGTTCAAAGCTCAATAACCAGCCAACACTGGTATCACCCTTGAATGACTTTGTCTATAATCAAAGGGCAATTACCAACTAGCCTTAAGCCTTAATTTCAAATGAAATTGATATTACAACCAGGGACAGAAGAGGTGAAAGTGTGCAGGATTGTTTGCTAGTTAACAGGAAAAAAAGAAGGGGGATGAATATCATCCAGGTATGCATTGCATTTGGAATCTATTTATAGCCTTATATTATTGTGTGTGGGTGATGAGGGGAGTCCAAGGTTTGGTGATGGTGCAGAATATCCTTTTTTAGTACCGTTTGTGTACTGAAAAAGAACCCTCAACTCAATGACCCATTTCCTGCAACTGATTTTGGATTATGCTTTCCTTGTGAAATCATTGTTTTTGGACACGGAAGCTCTGTCTGAGTCATGCATGTGCATGCGCAAAAGAGTCTTACATTTGTTTGAAAGAAAGATGAATAATGACTCACTCTTGATTCTTGCCCAGCCACTTTCATGAGCCTAAAAGCAACTGCACAAAAAAACCGCAAATCATGTACACTGAAATTGCCAATGTGATAAACATTCTTCAGGTGGAAAGCTCGCTACAATGTTTAGACTTTTAGACTTGTTATAGTGTTTAGACTTTAGCCGTACAACTTATGCTGGTGTCGTGTCCTTATGTATGCAGCTACACTGAAATGCCTAATAATTGGATGTGGAGTGCAGTAGATCAGACACTTTTTAGGTTTGAGAGGATTCCCCTTACCACCTTGAGCTAATATAAGGGCCTTTTTTTTTTCTTTTTTCCTTTTGATATTTGCCTAATAATTGGATGTGGAGTGCAGTAGATCAGACACTTTTAGGTTTGAGAGGATTCCCCTTACCACCTTGAGCTAATATAAGGGCCTTTTTTTTTTCTTTTTTCCTTTTGATATTGCAAATTTTGTTGGATTTTTCAAAATTTTAGCAATTCTTTTGAATTTACACTAGGAAAAAAAAGAAAAGTCCCATGTTTTCCCAATTTTTTTGGCAGAAGAACAACAGAAAAAACACTGGCTAGGATCAGATGAAAAACACAATTGGCCTGTCTGCTGCATGCTTGCTGCTTTCTCGAAAGAACCCACTTATTGGATTGTAGAGGTACAAGTCCAAATTCCAAGCAACTCCAGAAGTTGAAGTGGCAAAACTTTAGTGCTAACATGCTTATGTGTGCAGAGCTTAAGCAAAAAGTTAGGCTCTTTCTTCTGTTTGAGGGCACATCCCCCTTGGAACCCAGGAAGAGTCTGAAAAAGCTCCGTATCTTATGCCAATTTTTTTTTATAAAAAATAAACCTTACACAAACAGATTCTTTGAAAATCAAATTCAAATCTTGAAGGTTTCTTTGTGGGAAAATCTGTACAAGGATTTCTTTATCTGAATTTTCCATTGTAGAGTCAATGGCAAGCATTCCAAAGAGAGAGAGAGAACATTCAATGGCAACATGGATTGTGTTCACTATTTCATGCGTCTTGTTAGTTCTGACATTTTTCTCACGGCCTATTTAGAAGTTACGTGTAAAATTGAGAAATCTTTTGATTTTTTTTATAAATGAATTTTTTTCCTGAGAATTTTTTTTCCTCCAATATCCACCTTTTTCTTTTAGTCAGCATAGTACGAAAATTTGCCTTAAAAACAGTGGTGACTGAAAATGAATGGGGAAATTTTTTAAAGTTCTCTATGATTTACTGAATTATCACATGTGGACATAGAGGATAGTTGGTTACCAGCTCTTTGACCACTCAATACGGTCAACACGGGATCTACCTTATCATGGATGATGGCCTTGTGATAGAAGAAGCCCTTAGCCCACGCCTCCCCGTGTCTTTGTCTTCAAATGTGATGAAGGGTAGGGTTTACCCTACTGTCCCTGGGCTGAGAGTTTCTTTTTGGTTTTAGTTTTTCTGATTTTACAAAAGAGACCAATATATAAATTGCTGGAAAAACATGTTTTATGCTTCAATTTTTCCAAAAGAAATTTCAAAAAACATTTTTCCAAATGGCGAAAATTCAACACCAAAAAATAATAATCACTGCTTGGGTTAGCAAATAGAGCCCATTTTTCAATTGAGGAACCACGGTATAACCTATGGGATGGGTTGACTAGTGTAAGAACTCGTTTTTATTTCGTCAACAAAACTTGCATGGTGGGAAACGCAAGCATTGCTAGTATATGTAGTCTAGCAAATAATAAAACACGACAAAAATTTCAAACCATCCATGTCAATGTACCCAACCATGTCCTGACATATTTGGAGCCAACAATGACATCTCAAAGTCTTGTTACCTTGGCTACGATCCATGGACACTTGAAAATTTGTAAATGCTAGATGCTACTTCTAATCCACAACATCCTAATTTTCATAGTTAATTTATTTCCATATTCAGTGGAAGTGTTGAAACTCTAAAACCAAAAGTTCGAGTTGTGAAATACTTTATGATCCAAAAGGTAATATGTCATGACCATATGTGTGTTAGCTATATCATATAATGTGCTATGGTAGTGAGTAGTGCCTACTTAGGGTTTCCAGGTTTAGGGTTAGAGGAGAGTGGCTCTTCTGGTAGGACCCACTCTCATGTTGTGAGTGGGGGTATAACTTGAGAGAGGGCTCAATAAAAGTAGTTCTTTGAGTTGAGCCTAGAGCGTTGGGAGTAGTTGGAATTAGTGGAGCTCCGAGCTATGGTGTCTTGTTAGCATCGGCTTGGATTCTCTAAGTGGAGTGGGCTGGGTTGATTATATGTGTTTGCATCACGAGTTTTATGATAATAGATTTTTCTCATGACATTTTCAATTGTGGTACACATGTATTTGTGTATGTTCTTGTCCATATTATGTGTTTTTGTGTGTATGTGAGTATGGTATGTTAGCGATGTATGTTGTATGACGATATGTATTTGCACGACAAATATGCCTTTGAGTAAAAAATATTATATTCCATTTCACAATAAAATTGGGCCCCAAATTATAGTTAACTAGCTTTAAGTATCAATAGAACACTCAATCACTTCACATGTAATTTCTTTGTTCCATTCTTTTTTGTAATGTTTAGAGTTTTGGGCCCCTACCAATATTATGTGTACCATTGAAGCCATTAGAAACTTGATGTCCCAACTTTTAGGTATTCAAAATCTTGATCATATCATTGAAGTTTTGGATAATCTTGTTCAAAACTACATGTTCATTAGTTTAAGTGTTAATTTGATTCAATTGTCCCTACTTTCCTTGTGGACATCTATTGATTTTCATATGGGGTCGTTACCAATTTTTGTTTTTATATCATAATGTCAAAATGTGGTTTTTATGATTAGAACATCTTTCGACTAATGTCCAAATATATTCATGTAGTCATATGTGACCTTTAGTTATTACCATCTTAATGATTATGGTCAAAATTATGATTACATAATTATACATATAATTATAATTAGGACTAAAAGTAATTATGACTAGGAATATGATTATACAATTAGTGTATTCATATTGAAGCAATATTCAAATTTGAAATAATATAATCAAATTCAATTTAGTTTGAAAAGGACAAACAAATGTTTCAATAATGTAGTTTAGTTTATCATAATTTAGATTGACCTACTTTTAACACAATTTACTTTACTTTAACTTAATTTAGCCTAAATAACATAGTTTAGTTTAATTTAGCGTAATTTATCCAAGTTTTGCCAATGAGTGGGATCACAATTAAAGGAGTCAAAGGACTTATTGATAGTCAATTTTTTATGTACCTTGTCTATTTTGAAAATGTATCACATATAACATTTAAATGATATAAATATATTATTTTTTACATTATGTTCAAGTTATTATCCTATGAATTTTAAGTCATTTCATTGTGTTATGAAGGTTTTGCATATGCAAAGGACTTGTTGACATGTGTTAAAAACAACCATAAAATATGAATGTGTTTTTTGTTATTCAAACCTTCACCAAATGTTTTCAGATTTTGTATGAGCTTTAATATACTTCACAAAAATGGGCCATGTGTCCAATCATTCAAAAATATTTTATATGATTATATGGAAACCTTTTTACATGGTTAAAATGGTTACAAACATGTTTAATGATTAAAATAATTCATAATTTATCGTGGCTAAAAGAAAAGTTATGCATTTGATTCTAATGTAGAGCATGATATTAAAAAATATATATTTATTATGTTTTTAGTCATATTTGGCCTCAAATGTGATATCTAGCCATTATCTAACTTCTTTTAGTTAAATCCCCAAAGGGGTATAAATAGAAGTAAGACCCTTCATTTCCTTCAATTTGTTCAACATTAATCTTAGGCACGATTTTGCACCATAGCCTTGTCATGTTTTTTTCATGTTCATCTTTGCATATGTTAGCATAGTAAAGATTCGTTTTCACATTTGTTTTACACATCTCATGTTCTTGTTTTTCAATCGTATAATCTTGTTTTGTTCCTTGTTTGAAAATTAAACTTAGACCTTTCCTTTAGCCTTGTTCTTGTGGATCTCCATGTTTTTGACACTTTCAAATCTAGACACTTGAACATTTAAATGCCTAGATACCTTGATGACTTGCTTAGCCTATGAAGTTTTTTTTAGTGCCTAGGTTAAGTTGCTTAAAGTAGGGTTTTTAGGCTAAAAGTTAAACACATGGCAATATTTGATTGGAAATAAATAAATAAATATTTTTGGTTTAAAAAATTGTGACATGTGGGACTTTGTGAGGTTGCCATGTGTCTCATTGGATCCAAGACTATGTCCTTTGCGACTATAATCATGGTGAATTGCAATCATTAATGTGCTTGTGACTAGTGGCATTTATGATGTGGTCTTATGGACTATCAATCATGTAGTCATTTTTAGTCATAGATGGCACATACAATCTTGGATTTTTGTAGTCATAAATGCCATGTTTTGGCATTGTGTATGTAAATCCATTTAAAATATAAAAAGTGCCCATGAACATTCATTTCACAAAATTAATCTTATGGTCATTGGATTGTTTGACACCTCTTAGAGTAATTCATGAAGTCCTTCAAACAGGGCATCAAAACTTTTAATTTTGTTGAACCAAGGGGTGGAATGTGGTGAGAAATTTAAACAAAGGGATTCAAATTTGTTTTTGGCCCCAACACTAGAACATTCATGTGAAGAGGTGCCACAATGTGCACAAGAGTGCAAGACTTTGGGCAAGTGCAAAGTTTGAAATTTTCTTGATCTTGCAAATGAAGTGTAAGAATTTTTTCACAATTAGAAAAATTGTGGAGAGGAAATAAGATATGGTGTTAGTGAATAATGTTTGGGAAGACAAGGTTGATTGTCACACTCATGACCTATTCATTTGGAGGGCCTTTCTACCATCATTGCAATCTTTTTCTATCCTCTACCACAAACTTTGTGGACTAGTTCAAGCATTAATTAATGCATGGCTACTACAATCCCTTAGGCACTTCCATAATGAATCTTGACAAGTAAAAGTTCTCCCCATTTACCCCAATTTAACCACCACATAGACACAAACTTGACCTCCAAAGTTATTTAAGCACCTTGCCACCCCTCCCATGGTGCAGTTATTATAGAACGAATTCTAACATTTTGCACTTGCATAAAAACCCTTTAATGACCTATGGCAATGACATTAATTAAGTAGAAAATGGTATAATAAATTTGTGAGTGAGAATTTGAAATCACATGCACTTGAGATTTTCAAATATTGGGACAATTTTTCTTACCATCAAACAATTTATTTATACGGCTTAAAATGTGTTTTCTTCAAAAGTGATTACAATTTGAAGTTGGATCCTTAAATTACCATTTGTGGATGTGCAACTTGATAACCCAAAGATGAATATTCATAAATTGTAAATGCAACTTTTGAATAGAAAATTAAGTAGGTTGTTTAATCCTCCTTTTGAATTTATCATTGGATTTTGGGGGTGCATTTCATTTGCATGTGAGTTGAAGGTCTATTAGTCAATTGTGACATGTGATTTGTATAGGTGCTAAAGTTTTTGCAACAATTGTAGGTGTATTTGTAAGTGGTGGGCAATTTTGTAAAAGGCATGAACTTTGCTAATGTGGCAATGTGATGTAAGGGTTTAAACCTATGTTATATGTTCTTTTGAGTTCTCTAAGAGGTAACTCAAGGAATTTACATTTTGAACTCTATAGTGGGTAAATGAAGTTGTATTTTGACTTTTGGAAATGGTTTATAACTCAAGGAATTAGGGTTTTGACCTTTGTAAGTGGGTAATGGGCTATGGGAGATGGTAATTTAAAAGCCCATGTTGTGATCTGCAAGTTCTCTTGGACTATTTTTTAAAAGTTCATTTTGTAAATGGTGGGCAACTTTTTTAAGGCATGAACTATGGGTAGTGATTAACAATGTGAGAAAAATGTAAAGGTCTATTATAGATGTGGGTTTAGTTCACTAATCCCTATTCACTATGCTAATCAATTCACTACATTCCCACTAGGTCTTATTCATTGCGATTATTGAATTCAATCAAAATCTAATGAAATCACTTGATGGACATGGACACCTTTTCTGTACTATGGGAATGTGCATTTTGAATTCTTCATGTGGTCTTTACCCTTGTAAATGAATTTGTGACTTCTACAAATAAGTAATGAAAATGGGTTCGTATGCATTGGAGTTTTGTTATGGTTTGCAACCCTTTGAAATTCATTAGTTAATTATATTTGTAAATGGGTAATAGGGACTAGGATTATGCATAAATGAATTTTGTGGGTGGTCCCCAAACCTTGAAGAAGGATTTGTGATCAAACTCTATAATGGGTTATTGCATAGTGGGCATTTTGAACTTTGTTTATGATTTGTAGCTATTGAAAAATGATTTGTGAGTTCTATATTGGGTTAATAGGTGATAAGGTGGCATTTTGAACTTATTTATGATTTGCAACTCATGGAAAAGTATTTATGAGCTTGGGTTAGCAAGTAATGAAGTGGTAGTTTGAACTTTATTTGTGGTTTGTAGCTCAAGTGAAAAACGATTTGAAGACTATGTAGGTGGTTAGTAGGTATTGAAGTAACATTTTAAAATCTATTTGCGATATGTAGTTTTTGAAATTTCAAAAGGAAAATTTGTAATGCCATTTGACTTAAATGTTATGAAAAATCATGTCTATGGAAACCTCATTACCCTACATTTAAATGTTTGGTGCAATTGATGTGCAATTATGTTGCATTTGTTCCATAGAAATATGAGACATTTAAAAATAAAATGCCATGTTTGAAGTTCACAAAGTTTTATTATATTCACATATTGGTTGAAAAAAAAACCCTTATATGATTGGAATATGTCTCATATATATGATTTTGATCAAGGTCATTTGATTTCATTTGTAAGGTACATAAGATTTTTTTACAAGCAACTATGATGAAACTAATAGGCAACTACGATCATATACCTAGTTAATATAGTTTTACATTTCAATTAGGTTTTGACTACCTATGCAAATTTGAAATTTGTGCACAATATGCCCTTATGCTATAACACATAGCTATTAGTTTTAACAGATCTTAGGATTTGAATTGACAATTATCATGCATTTGTATTGAGTGTCAAAAAATAATAAAAGATGAACAAGGAAAAAATCATTCTTTTTAATATTAATCTTGTCGATTTCTTGTGAGATAACTAGGAGAAATGCTACATAACATCCGTTTGCATTTTTGGCTCTTAATTGAAATTAGGAAAGAAATCCACTTTTATTTAAATAACTTGGAAAAAAGACCTTTAATTTATTGTTGTTTTTGTTATTTGAATATAACTATTTTTTTGGTATAAGAATATTGATTGAAATGAATAAAATCTTCTTTTTATGATTATGTGAAATTATAAAAGCTTATAGTTTTTGGGTGTAATTCAAGTATAAATGTTCTTCAACACTCATTTAAATTTTTTTTATGAATATATAAGAATATACTACTACTAATTTATCAATTTTTATACAATTAAATTGAATTATTGTTTGTGAACTTTGATTGACAGTGTAGGTCTCAAACCATTCAAATTCAATAGATTTTTATGTTAAGACAACAAAAGTGAAGGTAATTTTACATCCATACATGGGGAAATTCAAGAACAATGTATTTTTGATTTTTCTTATAAGACCTTATTTTGGATTTAAATTATTGTGTGTAAATGTAAAGCTCGTAGTTTAAAAATTGTATGATTTTGATGTGTTGTTCATATATTAAAATTTGATGAAAAGTTAAACTTGTGATAATGTGTGTATGTTACATATAAGTTGAAATGTAATTATAAGATATGTTTATTCAATTTTTACAATATGGGCATTAAAAAAAAAACAAATGTCAAACCAACAATAATTAAAAGAAATGGAAAATTTTGGTTATATGATGTGGTTATAATTTGTTGTGTATATTGCATTTCAATGATAAATTGAAATACTATTAAAATGAGTTTCCATCTTCAATGCTCACATTATATAATGGTTTGCATTGGGAGCTAGCTACTATTTTTGTATTTTTTACATTATGAACATTTCTTTTCCCATATGCCTTAGATCCTCAACAAGTATTCAAAGTAATCATCCCAATGAGTAAAGTATTAACACTAATCTTTGTAAATGTTGGAGTGGTAGATGTTGACATCATAGCCTTTGTTTATGTAAATGAACAAGCCATTTTGGTCATTTGAATAATAATTTTGTTCATAAAATAGATATTCCTTCAACCATTGACCCAAGTTTTGTGTATTCCATCCTTCTAAGTTTTTAGATGTCAATCCAGGTTGTGTCCCTGAACCTTATATACAACTTGATAACTCTTATAGATCGGTACCCAAGGTAGCTTTCTTCTAAATCATAGGGTAGACAATTAATAACAATGAAATGAAATGTGCACCATCACACACAAACTCCAAGTCAATTTCATATGAAAGAGTCATGCCTTGTGACATTATCATGTTTCATGAACAAAAAATAATTTAAATCAATTGCTCAAGGATCAACTTTGATGGTCTTCCTAAAACAATATAGGTCTCACTTATAGAACTAGCATGGGAAGAATTAGGCACCATAAGTGATGCCAACTCTTCAAATTTTGTGGTAATGAAGTTGGCCACATTTTTGAACTATGCTAGAGTGGCCCACAATATGGCTAACATGTCATGAACACCTATAGTAAGGTCTAAAAAAATTGTTTGACCCCTCCTCCATTTCATGTGAATTGAAAAGTCTCCAAATTAAATGCAACATACCCACATTAAAAGAGCATTATAGATTCTTCATCAGTGTTTTTTAAAAAAAAAATTGTTTGTAGCCAAAATGGTGATCATCCCAAGGAAGATTTAGCCAAATTTGACTATAAATCAAATCCATAGAAATAAAAATATGTAAGAATCATGCTATATGTTTGACTACACATTAAAAACCAAATATGCAAATATGGCAATTTTCACTTGTTTTCAATTGTAACAAATAAAACCCTTCAAATTTAGTTTTTCAAATTTTAGAATCACTTTTTGGTGAAAATTGCCAATATAGAAAAGGCTACTCTTCATCCTGTGTATTTTAATATCCCCTCTCTTTAAATTTTCGACTAATGAATGAAGTTCAAATGTGGACCAACACAAATGCAGTTAATAGTTAACAATATGTTGTAAATTCATTTGGCAGCATGGTGATTAAACTACATTAGGAAAGCATTGACGTGAAATGGGATGAATGAACAATCATATTCATTACAATTAAACAATAAAAACCTAGTTGTAAATTTAGCTTGATTACTGTTAACATTGAATGGTTGTTAGAGGTAAAATGAGAAAATCACGAAAATGACAAATGATACGTGCTCAAACAATTACAAATGGATGAAAGGTTTTGAGCTGAAATTCCAATATGTAAATATTGAAATCGAACAAACACATAATGGTTGAAGGCACAATGGTATAATGGTTGTTAAAACTTATTTTCATACTTTCTTATATGCCATTCAAAAAGTTGTCAACTATGCCATTTAAGTTCCCAATAGTTATCCCAAATGAGTTACATTAGTTCCTAATGTGGTCCCTTTAAATGCTATAATAGGTGAAACAAGTTAACCATTACTAATGTTATCCCCTTCAAGTCTATGATGTTAAGATAGGAGGCTCATTACTACCCCCCAAAAGAATTGTACAGCTTCAACAAAATCCATCTCAAACTGAAGTTGATCTATCAAATCAAATCTTGTCTAGTGAAAAATATCTTAAGTTGTGATGAACATTTGTTGTGGATGTAAAAATTTTAATTTAAAATTCTTCTTTTGATAATTCTAGGCCAACTGCTGGAACTTATTGTTAAAAATATGGTGATTTGGATTCCCCCCTCCCTTTTCAAAATCTGGTGAATTTCAGCCTTTCTTCATGAAAAATTGGAAATCATATTTTTCAGGTCAAAATTTAGAAAGAACATTGCCAAATAAAAAAACACTTGTTTGGGCTTGCTTCAGAAGGCAGGGATAGGGTCCAAAAATGGGAAGCAGCTGATGGCTGATGGGATCTCATGAATTTTGGATTGGGAACCTGGGAACTACAAAGAAGTTCGACAAACATTTGTTGTGAGTGTTGTGAACAACATCTATCTATGAAGGAAGGTAGATTGTTTTGTTTTGTTTGTAGTTATGAGATCCACTGAACTGGGATGCTTCAGATCGTGTTCTTGGTGTCTTTGGAAAGCTCTTCACGAGGAGCATGGGCTTGGTTCCATGGTGTTTGGACGTGCGGTGCAAAAGTTCTTGAATATTGAATGATTTCTTCACTGAAAATTCAATTGAATTGTAGCTGAAAATTTAGGAGGAATTGGAATGTGCCTTTGGTGTTGTTGGAAAGACCTTGACAAGCAGGATCTCATGGAATTTATTTGGTAAGATTTGGATTCAGAATGTGGGAGACATTGATTTTAAAGTGATTTCAGCCACTGAAAATTCAAATAAATTCCAATTAACAGGTTTTGGAATGAAAAATTAGTTGAGAAAGTGGCAACAATTGGGCCAAGGGCACAGGCCACACAAGCGAGACTGAAGGGGGGACATTGGCATTATCAATGATGGAATGATAGAAAGAAAGAGGGGACAATGGTCCTCCTAGCCAGGTATTAGTTTTTCCACCAATATGAACCAGCTATGCCATCGTCTTGCATTCAACTAGGAAAGATCAGGAAATAAGTCTCCAGACAAGCGAACAAAGAGAGATCATAAGGTGATTGCTGCTGAGATAGAAACTTCTTGTCTAAAAAGACCATGTGTTGTTGGCAAAGTCTTGGGAAGTTTTGAGAACTCATTCTACCAAACCCCAAAATGTCACAATCCTGATGGTCGTCATTGCCAATTGATCCACTGATGTGGATGTTGGTCGAATTATTGACATTTTACAAAAAGTATATGTATCATGATGATATAGAAGTGTTCATACAAAAAGGTTGATAGGATGGTTAAAAGGGCCTATTGATGATGAAATATAATTGAAAATGTTGTTCCTTGTGTGCCACACTTGGTCAATAAAGTTGGGAAATGAAAATTTCATGTCTCTTTGCATCTACCTATTGTAAGAAGGAGAATTTGTTTGTTAGGCTTTCTTGTTCAATTTGTCTACATTTTGAACCCACCCCTATGACCACTTTTAGCCTTCCCTTCCTTCCTTCAACTATAGTCTATCATCAATTAATAGAAGCTAACTAATGGCAACATTATAGTAGTAGCTTTTCCACTAAGAAGATTTACTTAAAAGAGAAATATAATATTCAAGAAAACGTAATATTTTTAAAAACTACAGGAGAATCCTGTAGGACTTTTCAAGAAAGATGTACAATGGGATGTGCAAATTCCCAGCCTAAGTATTAGGAGATAGAAACTTGAAAATGCCATGAAATTAAAAAACATGGAAGGAAGGATCAAAATCAAATCTTGTAGGTGGGTTTAAAAAATGGAAGCTAAATGAAAGCACATCCCATGCTACTTTTATGTTCAAAGGCACACAAACAACTGATGAAGGCCCAAAGTGTAGAGAGGAAACTAATGGCTTGCTGATGTGAACCACATGATCAAAAATGCTTGCATTCTGTCTTTCAGTTTGCAAGCTTTTGGAAGAATGGCCATCAATGGAATCTGTTCTGGGTGTGAGTTTTTCTTTCCCCTTCCATTGTTCCCTGCAGTTATCCTGCAGCTTTTTGGTATGATGCAACCCTGCTGCTTTTTGGTGACTTGCAAGAGCAGGCGCTCTCAATTTGGCAAACCCAGTCCAAAAACCTTGCTTTTATGGCGATTTAATGAACAACATTTCAAAAAAGCCTTTGTAGGGGTTGGCACCCTGAAAACAATTTCACATTTAGAAGAAATATCACACCTAAAAAAAGAGCTGATTCCAATATATCCCCCAGTTCTCAAAAAATTTGGAAAAAATCCAAAATTACCACCTTTAGAACCTCTGGTTCTTTCATGAAAACTGGTATTTTTTAGAGGTTTAAAAATTAATGGGAGTGAGCAGTTCTTTGATTTTGATGTTCTTTGCATGTACATGCTCTCCCATATTGGAAATTGTACAAGTACAAAATTTTCCAACAAATTAAAATTTAAAATTACATAGGTATGGAGTTTGACAACTAATTAAAATTAATCAAGTATTCATGAATTTCCGTTTACTTGTCAACTATTCCAAAAAGTTCAGCTTCCTTGCATAAAGAAAATATGTTCAATATTTTGTTTTCAAGATGTTGTGGACCTTGTATAGTTCCATTTTCTTCCACCCAAAGATTGCTGATGCAAATCTAGATCACAATAACTTGAACCCCTGGGTTTAACACTCCAAACCAGGACACCTCTCAACATTGGTCTGCTTCGGTGAGTCTTACTTTCGAATTCACATGGACATTGACATGCCAAAATTGTGTTGAGAATGAAAACTTGGAAGCAACCCTCAGGGATGAGGGCTCACTGGATAGCCCATTCTGGGACCCTAGAACCTCCAAAGGGTCCTGGGTTCAACCCAGTGGTGTGCAAGAGCCCATAGACCTTGTTTAACATTTCACAAGTGAAACTCTTGCCAGCCCTCTGCTAATGAGCTTGACTTGGGGTTTGCCAACAGCTTGTCAGGTCAAATCTGCTGTTATGCTTTTTCAAAAATAAAAATAAAAATCGGAAGCAGAGCTGATTATGTGAGAATCATTCAACAATGCTCAATCTCTTACTCAGCGCATGCCAAATGAATTGACTATTTTCCTAGGTATTAGAGTTTTCCCTAAAGTCACCCTGTCTTTGGGCCAGTGTTGGGCAGTTCTCGCATCAGTTTTCAGTCCAGTTTTCAGACTGAGAATAGATGGGAATTAAATTTATTGATAACCGGTTAGAAAACCAACCCTCCAGTTCTTAACCATGTGAGAACTAGTGATGAGAACCAGGCTGAGTTTCTTTTTAAAAAAAAGAAAATTGGTTGGTTTTTCTCATAAAACCCAGATCCGGTTTTCAGGGTTTCTTGATGTAGCTGTTAGTTTATTAGGTTAGTGCTTAGGTTATGCCATTAAATTTTGGTTAGTGGTTAGATTAATGGTTAGATTTGAGCGTGGGTGTGACACCTCCTGGAAGAGAAGTATAAAGAGCTTTAAAGCAACTTTTTTTTTCATGGTTGTTTACATTTGCTTGTGACTTTTGTGAGTGAGTTTAAAGAATTGAGCTTGTTTTACTTTGAGGTTTATTGTTTATTGTTGTTGCCATTTGTATCTTCTTTGTGGTCATGGTCTCATGGCACCATTGTTATTCTTGTTGGTGTTTCATTTGTGGTTGTGGTCACCTAACACCATTGTTGTCATTGTTGCGTCTTTCATGGTTGTGGTTGTTTAGCACCATCACTATTGTTGGTGCTTCCTTTGTGGTTGTGATTTCTTGGCACCATCGCCGTTCTTGTTGGTATTTCTTTCATGGTCACTTGGTGCCATCGCTAATGGTGTTGGTGCTTCTTTCGTGGTCATGGTCGCCCAATGCCATTGCTATTGGTGCTTCCTTTGTGATTGTGGTTACCCAGTGCCATTGTTGTTGTTGTTGTTTCCTTTGTGGTCATGATCGTGTGGTGCCATCACTGTTGCTATTATTTTTTTCATGGTCATGGCCATTTGGCACCATCACTATTACTATTTCTTTTGTGGTTGTGGTCACCTAACACTATCATTATTGTTATTACTTCCTTCGTGGTCATGGTCACCTAGCATCATCGCTAGTGTTGTTGCTCATGTTTCTTTCATGGTCGTGTTAACCTTTAAAATACCTTCACATGTTATCATTCGTGCTTCTTTCATTGTTATGTTCACCTAGTACCATCGTTGCTACTACTTTTGTTTAATGAACGACAAGGTATTTCTTCTCCCTTTCCTACTTTGTGTAGTTGTACTTTGTGTAGTTGTGGGATAGTGGATGTGGAATGAACATTGGCCTTAGCTTTGACCTTTGACCACATTCACCTAGGTACATGTATTTTTTCAATGTTGATTTTCATTTATTTATTATTTATTATTTATTTAAAGTTTTTTAGGTATTGTTTTTGTATATATTTCTTTTTGCTTATGGAAACTAAATATATTTTTGTTTTTTGGATGCAAAGTCATTTTAATAAAATTTTCACTAAAAAAAAAATGGAAATATTCCAAAATTTCACTATTTTGCATTGTGGATAGAACATGTATTTAAATAATTCTCGACTTTTAAAAAGTCCAAAAATAAAATAAACAATTTGGAGTCAAAAAATAACCATATTAAACAATATTGATTGAGATAGACTTGATTAAAAACCAAATGGCCACAAGGTGTATCAAAATTTTTTGAAGAAGCTAGAACATGATGAAAATAAACAATTTGGAGTCAAAAAATAACCATATTAAACAATATTGATTGAGATAGACTTGATTAAAAACCAAATGGCCACAAGGTGTATCACAATTTTTTGAAGAAGCTAGAACATGATGAATTACAACTTGGTAGTCACTCATAGCATCATAACCATGATATGGATATGGTGATGTTAGAACATGATATTGGAATCCGTATGATACTTGGTGGGCACTAGGCTAAATCACAATATATGGATTTAAAAAGATTGAATGATAATCCAATGGCCACCAAGTGGATGATAACCTTGAGGAAGGAGAATAATTTTTAAAAAAATTTAATGTAAAACATCAAAATGAATAGGTGGAAAATCATGCATCCAAATGGGTGAAAGCATGGTAAAGTATGCCAAAAAAGTAGTCACACATGCAATCATAGTCATATTTATGGCATAAACATGAAAAGAACTATTCAAAACTTCTTTAACTTTCATTATGAAGCAATGGTGCATTCCATTGAGTTTATGTTAAACTACACATAAAATCCTAGGAATTTTCATATAAAAAAATGGATGAAATGTATGTTCTAAACTAATTGGGTTTTCTAAATTTCCAACATACCTTTATATGAAAGCTTTGATAAATTATCACTATGATATGAAAAAATTTGAAACACACTGATACATATTAATGTTCTATTCATTTGAAAGTACAAAAAATCCAATTACAATTGTACTTTCATATACTTGAAACAAGAGTGTGACACCTATTTTCCTGTACTTGTAATTCTAAAAATGTATTTAAATGCATATTAAAACATGTAATTATTCAATATTATGCAATGAAGTCAAAGATCTTCCTCTTATTGATCATTAAAGTAAAAATTGTTCATGATTTCAATGTATTAAGTTTTAGTTTATGGATATTTTCCAATTAAAAAAATAAAATCATTGGCATACTTTACCATGCTCACCCAAATAAATAAAATCATATTCATACATCAAGTTTTTGTCATTTGAATCAAAACTAGAAAAATTAAATTTGCAAGTTTGCAAACTTTAATCCTAAAATTTCCACATATTGTTAACATACTTAAGGGATCCGTCATTGTCTAACAATTAGATACCCAACTACATCAACACCATTTTGAAACAAAAATCCTTTGGACAACATCGCTTTCTACCTTTCATAGTTGCAAAAATCTTCATGCAGTCTACAAACAATAATTTGAACCAATTGCAAACAAACTCCAATAATTGAATCTTTATAAAAATGCATAATTCAAGAAAAAAACCATAAATGCACATAAACTAATTGTTTTCAAGGTGTTGAGGTTCAAAGTGCATACCTAAAATAAGTGGAGTAAATCTACCATCCCCATTATGATTCTCCATATATTACATGAACCAAGAATAATTTGGTGAAGAGAAATTCAAATGTGGTTTCAAATATTTAACAAGGATTTCATAATGGATGTTAACTGCATTTGCCAATGGTAATCCAATCAACGTTGGCCACAAACGAGATGCAAGGTCCAACCATCCAACCATTGAACCTTGCTACTTGACAATTTTTGTCCTTTAAAGGATTTAATGAAAAGACCACTGTAATGATAATTTCAAAGGGCCTTGTTCAGCCCATCTTCAATGAACAATGTTTGGTCTTTTTTGCAATAGGGAAGTCCTCAACAAGTAAAATACACACATCTCAAATCCTTATAAAGGATTTGAGTAGTAATATGTTCTTACTTTGAGTTGAGTTGATCTCATGGAACATTGTTCATGACCCCAAATGAAAACAAATTGATCAACAAATACTTATGGCATTAATATAGGAAGAATTTCCATCACATCCTCCAACAACATTCAAAACCAAATTGCAATATGAATTTTTTTGAATGCTCAAAAAAAAATGTTGCACTCTAGCTCTTGTTTCCACTTTGCTAATGTCATTATTTCTCCCATTCACATGATGACGTTCATGTAGAATAGTATTATGTGGAAAGTAACACATGATGCCATTCATGTTGAGAATGAATATTTTTTTTGGTGTGGAAGGATGTGAATGAAAACACTTGGGTGGATGTATAGTAGATGCATATGGACACAAAAAAACAAACTACCAAAAACTAGGAGATGTTAGCATAACAAAATCCAATTGCATAGTATATAGTCTAATCCAATAAATTGGGAAATAATCAACAATATTTATCTTCAACATCAATTAACTAAACAATTAACTTATTCAATTAGTGGATTCAACACATAAGAAAATATTATCTAGTAAAATGAGAATGATAAATAAGAGATTTTCAAAGAAACAAAATAATAATAGATAGTTTACATCTTTTTTTTCATTTTCATTTTCACATTTGTACAATATGACACTTCATACCTATCACTAAAACGTTGGTATAACATTTATATTGTCCAAGATCGTTGTGGACAATATTTTTAATCCTACCAAAAGGTTGTCCTCTACAAAAATAGCTACACCATATCCAAAGTGATGAAAGGATTCTCGGCAAAGAAGAATAATCTATAACAAATAATTCTCAACCTTACCAAAACCATCAAACAACTCCACAAAAATGGCACTAAATGGCCTATTAAATGTATTATGTAAGGCATATCATCTATGAGCAATGTGTTACTAACATGAATGTCAAGGTATTTAGAAAAAGAAAAAGTTATGGTTTTAAAAAAAAACAAGCTTGTTTAGATTAGAAGGCAAAAAATGCACATTTTTGGTGCAAGAATCCTCAGTAAGGACCCTAAAAGGATCAATAGTAAATTGGGTTTCTTGTTAAATTTGATCCAAATACTTATTGATGTTGTGTTGTTGGGTAGTAGACCATATGTACATAGTGAATTGCACAATACACCATTCGAGGAATGCCTTCAATCTAGGCTTCAAGATAAAAGTGTGAAAAGGAATTGAAGGTCTTCGTTGTATAGTATTTTAAACCATTTCAAAGCGTGTAGCCACAAGAACTCCATTCAAATGGAAAATAACATGGAAAACATTGACCTCTAATAAAAGTGAACAAGGACTTTCTAATTAAATTCCACAACTTGAACTTGAAGGCATTTCATCCAAATATTCCACATTTGATGGGAAAAAACTTGAGAACTCCATATCTCTCATAACCTTAGACCTCATAGGCCCATTCATTATTCTAGTCCTTTTAGGTGGTTGAAGGTCAACCACAATAACCTAACAAAACCATGAAACTAGTGGGCAATCCATTAAAACAGACCACTAGAGGTCAAGATGGTATGCAAGACAATGTGATTAAGAAAAAAATACAAGGAACCTTTACATGATGAGAAACAACTTTACTTTCACTACTTACATGACATGTCGAAGAATGTTTTTAAAAACTAACATTACACTTGCTAGAACACTTTTCAAATAACGTGATTTACTTAGTATCATCTTCCGTAACATGCTTGATGGCACCAAAAGGATTGTCTTGGACATAAATGGGAACATTAAGTCCAAAGTAATGTAACAATTTTAAATATGGAAGAAAAGAATGCCAACTATATCATTTTCCTCTTCAGGTCTTCCCCTTATCTTTCACTTCTAAAAGATTGCACAAAAATCAAATTAAAGGGAAGATTTTTGCAACATTTATATGGGGTAGTGCCCACCAACAATCTATTTCCTACATGAATATATGAATACCGTGGAAAAAATCAGCAAGGTTTTTGTTAAATATTATTTTTCATGTGTAATGGGGACTAAGGACATATTATTACTTTTGATAAGTAACACATGCTTGTTAATTTTGCACAAATCTTGGCCAATAATCTGATGCAAATCAAGACTTATTATTTATGTTTCTTTAGTGATTTTTGTCAAGCACATAGTGATCCTCATAGGCCAAGTTAAAATCTATACATGGTAAATTGTTCTAGGCACTTCATGAAAAACTCCTTCAACTTGGCTCTTAGAACAACCTCCTTGGAGTAGACGGGATTCCACAATTCATTATGGGGTGAAGGTAGGAGATAATTAATCGTGAAATATCAATACTCAACAAGAACACCCTTCAAATCAAAATTAATATGCAGAGGACTTACCCTATGAAATAGGACACCACCAAATTGAAGTGAACCGCCAAATTTAGGTTGATCCAATCCACTATCATACCCACATGTCAAAATCATCAAAAAAAATAATGAGTTTGCCCAAGATGCAAGAGGTGGTGGTGTGGTGACTTTGCATTCCAAGTCTTCTTGTTCTTCCCTTCCCAAATATTTAAATGAACCGTCAACAACATTGTAAGATCTTGGCTTCCCCCATTCCACTGACTCCTTCCAGGAAGTGGACAAGATTTGTCATCAACATAACGTTAGCTCTCGTAAGTGCTTCGATGGATCCCTTGCCATTAAACTAACACTCCTACTCAGATTGTTGAAGCCTTATGCTCTTCAACCATGATCTCACAATCTACATTAGCAATGGCATCCACACCTTCAACTCCAAAGTCTTCTACCTTTGAATCAGCCGGGCATGTAGGATTTTCTATATATGGATTCATCAAGAAATACTAGTATTGGGTGACCATCAAATATTCATTCTATAACAAGGGTAATAAACTACTGGGCAGCTGCCCAAAAATAAACACTAAGATCACCAAAAAAGATGACTTTCAAGTGGCCAACTGATTACAAACTCTATGATGATGGTAATGGATTATTGCACGACCACCAGATTCAAACATATCAAAGTTCAGACATAGCAAGAATTGGGTGGCCACCCAATTCACTGCAGAGGACAGTGTACATCGCATGAATAGTCATCAGGGCTGAAGAGCCAGTCACAGTTCTTACAACAAACCACCCAAGACTCAGCACCCACCAGTGGACACAATGCATTGGAAAGCTCTTATGGACTAGGTAACTTGTGAGAGCTGCTGGGTTACTGAATGCAGTCAAGCTACCGAGGCTGAGACTACGTTTGGTAACCCAGTAGCTTGAGCTAGTTACCAGACATAACAGGTCATGGAGGGGTGCGGAGCATGCAGTTGCTCCCCCCTCACTACTCATGGGTTATGACACTCCACCAGTCATACATGCTCCCACCAATGTTGATGCAAGGTTGTCACCTCAGCCAATCCGGCAGCATGGCACATACAGGATATGAGTTATGACTCACATCCAGCCAACCAATAGGAGCGCAAGGCACCCTTCAATGACCGGTTATGATTACATTGTTGATGAGCCACAATTGAGTTATCAGGTTTCACTTTGGTAACCAACCTGGTAAAGCCTCTACTTCCACCTCAATACCTAGGTAACTAGGTTCTATATATAAGTGGGTGAGTATCATTGACAAGTAGTAGGTAATATAAGTAGTTTCTATGTGTGTAAATAATGAGGTGAGACACTTAATGGTTGCTAGTTGGGTAGATGCATGTGGATCATTAGTACATAGTTAACTGCCGTTCGCACCACAGTGATTAGCTATGGCCCATAGAGATTTTTTTTAGTGTCCAATTTTGCCTTTGATTTGGGTCCCGCTACTACTAAGCTATAATTTTGCAGCTGCTTTTTTGAGACAAATTCGTCAGATGATTAACGAGCTGACCTGCTACTCTTTTGCCAGTTTCATAATACATTCAACACTATTTTGTGTCTTTTAGGC
>Ga0209208_10004123_pt1 | contig 20710 bp, 17 predicted proteins | sample S1TSphfallax_3_FD_187694 | JGI IMG/M metagenome (GOLD analysis project Ga0209208, IMG submission 187694) | Host-associated microbial communities from peat moss isolated from Minnesota, USA - S1T2_Fd - Sphagnum fallax MG (SPAdes) (version 2) | ecosystem: Host-associated > Plants > Peat moss >...
CTGATTGTTACAGGTGCAGCAGCCTTCCTGTAGTTTTCAATAACACAGTTGTGAAGCCATACCTTTCTCCTGATAATTTATACAGTGTGGAGCATTCATCAGACCACTTGTATGTGGTGGAATGTAAGACTATTGTGTTGGCGAAATTGGAGGCAATTTGGATTGGCTATTAAATTTGCAGCTTTTTACAGCTATTTAAGCTTTGGTTTTTGGGCATACTAGTCCTGTCAGTATGACAGAGCAAATGGTGTAGAGGTGTGGATGTTGGTGAAATATGTGGATAGCTTCTAGTATCTACTGCTAATTAACATTGGAGAGGGTTGGCATGGCATGTGGCAGAGGTAAGTGATTACATGCCATGACCATAATGAAGCAAAAGAGATAATTGGATCCAAGGGCTACCTTCCACTTCATCAGCACTTGGAGCATTTCACCACTCACATCTTTTTGAACTGTGACTGGTGAAATAACTGCAACTTCTGTTTGGTGAATTTACAAATTGTAGGATTGCAGGTGGGATGAATCAAGAGAGAAGTTGTATCTGAAGAATGCCTCTTGCCCACTTATTGAGCTTGTACATAAAACAAGCAAAAGCACCTAGGGTTCTGTTCTATTATTTTGTTCATCTATAAGTTTTGTGTTGTGCAACTAAATTGGTGTTGAATTGAGTAGAATGTTGCCCTTTCATTTAGTGTAGATTCATACATTGTTAAAGGTTGAATTATTATGGTTGCATTGCATACATTTAGAAGTTTGTGTCTTGTGGTATCTTTCTTCTGTGTAAACTTGTCCCAGTTGATAGACACCACCAGATATATTTATCATGCCATTTTCAAGAAAACTTACTATACACTGAAAATATGCTTTGTTGCAGAGGACTGAATATGGTTATCCATATTTCTAAGCACAACTCACACTCCTGTTGGATGGAGCTGTTTCAAATGCAAGACATGTGAGATTGTCCTTGTGCCATCAACAATCAAGTTTCCTTCAACTTTAAGATTGGGTTTCCTTGTTTTTTGTGGCCATGTCAATGAGGTAAACTCAATCCTGCTGCACTCTGCTTGTGTCTATTCCTTGGGTGAGTTTCAAAACATTTCTGCAGGATTCTCTTCCACGAGCTCTTGGACATTGGGAACAAATTTTGCCCTTCTGCTGTTGTAGTCTTTGCTAGTTTTGACTTGAAGATGAAGAATTGACATGAATGGCACAAGAGGGTTACAGTAAAATCATTCAATGCACAAGTTAGAGTACTTTCCTTGACATTCATTCAATTCCCTAATCTTTCTGGTGGTTTTCATGATGATGCTTAACTCCACAGTTGCTTATTGCTGTAAGTGTTGAGGTCATGGGTCACTTTCACAAGAACACATGTGACCAGTAACTGTCATTTCTCATTCTTTGAATTGGTAACTATGAGTTGAAGCTCCACAGATGGAACTGTCTACTTCTCACCTGCATTTTGCTCATGAAATTATGCTTTGTTTTAGCATGCTTGAATATTGAGTAAAACATTTCCAAAAACACACATCTCTTACAATTGTTTGAAGGACTAAACCTTAAGTGGACTACAGTATATGCCAGTGCAGGACCTGTAATTCATGCATGACTGATGTTGAATCTGACTTACAAACTTGGGCAAGGTTGTGTTGATCTAGAAGAAGGGGTTCTTATCATTGTGATTGGAAATCCCTTTGTGTGTGAAGAGCTTTTACTCTTGAGCCCTGTATTTGTGGTCTGACCAGATTTCCTATGTGTTGCTTGCTCTTGGAGGCATGGATCAAAAACATAAAATCTGATAGCTCTTGAATCTAATCACCTGGGAGTGTAGAATTGATGACTGCACCCCAACTATGCAACATGAACATGTATGAGCTTGTCTGGTGTGCAGTCTTTTGAGCAGTGACTTGTAATTTCCTGTATCTGCACTATGCTTCTGGGGTGTGAGTTTCTGTTTGATTTCTGGAAGTGATAGAAAGACTCAGCCACAATGTTGGATAGCACTCAGGAGACATAGCTAATTAAAAAAGTACTTAGAATCCTCATTCAACCTGCAATAAGCTTTGTGTTTGCATGCTTGTGAGGTTATAGAAGATACAGGACAATGGACAATGTATCCATAATGGATGCCAAGATTTGTGATGCTACTGGCAACTAAGGGCTGAATGAGTTTGCAAAACCTGGATAAACAGACACAAACAATGAATCAGAAACTACAAGGAACATGAATGAGGTCACGGAAGACAAGGTGTCTCCCACTAACTGCAAATTGACATCTATTGTAAAAATACAGTACCATCCAAGTGGGCCAAAATGCAAGCTTCTTGCACTTGGAAGGATGGGATTTGGACAAGCAAGAAAGTGTTCATGTGTGTGTGTGCATCCTACTCTTAAATAAATGTCTTCTCATATGCTTCCTTCCCATATTTTTCTCTTTCTAAACAAGTCCTTCCCAAAATCCTCTTCTTCTCATGGTTGCTCTCTCTCCAAATTTTCTTTGTCTTGAGTTTTGCTTTGCTTAGCAAAGCATAGCCCTGACGCAGGCTTCAGAGGTGCTAAACTTCCCATCTACTTAGAGACATTGTCATTGTCTTTTTCCTGAGGATGGTTCTAAGCAAAATGGTGAGGGCAGGGATTTTGGTGGTGGGTGTGGAGCCAGCCAGGAGTGGGGGGCCTTGGTGGCATCAGTAGTCAGTCTCTTCAGAGCTTTCTCCCTCCTGCTGCTGCTGCTGCTGAGACTCTTCTTCTTCTTCTTCTCACCACAGCTCTGCTTAGAGTCATTGTCATTGGCTTTTTCCTGACAATGACACTAAGCCAAACCCCATGTCACATTCCACCTCCTCCCCACAAACCCCAATCACTCTATCCATCTCTGTGATGATCTGCATGCAAGGGGGTCTCCACAGCTTGGACATCTGTTGCTGGATGTTCATCAGATTTTCTCTTGCTGCATTTTTCTTGGCTGTTCGCAGATTCCACCTCCTCCTCCTCCCTACTGGGCGATGCAGCGTGAGAAGACTCGCTTGCTTCTTCTTCCAAACACCGACTATCCGTCTGAGAGGAAGCAATTTGCGCGTCTGCACACGTAGCAGCGATGTGATGTAATGCAGGTGCAGTTGCAGCAGCAGCAGTCTCATTCCTCGTTGGAGAATCATCATCGTCGTCCTCCTCCTCCTTGGGTGTGAAGAAGAAGCTTGGAGCCTGAGCTGCTTTCAGCACAAGAGCTCGCACGGATTCGTCCGCTTGGCGAACAAGCTCTCGGGGATCCGTCTTGGCTCGTTTGCATGAACCCCGGTGGAAGTAGAAAAGCTCACCCGTCTGTCACAAAGAAACAGGAACAACAACGCCTTTAAGTTGTTAGAGAAAGCTCAAAGACATCGCCCGAGGTTTGTTGTAGATCTCGCGACCTGCACCACTCTTGCACAAGCTGCGCGTATCCTTCTTACCTTCAGATCCAAGAACTGTTCCCAATCCTCTGGCAGAAGTGATTGCGCACGAAGCTCCACCTCGATCCCTGAACCAGATTCAGTAGTCGTAGCACGTCGTCGCTGGTTCTTCTCGAGCGGGGCCTCTTCTTGCTCATTTCTACCTCTGCAGTCGCGTTTCTCCTTGCCTCCAGCGCTGATGCTGCTGTTGCTGCTGTGAGAGGAGGGCAGCAGCAGCACCTCTACATGTTGGCGCATGAACTGAAACAAGTCTTGCGGCCACGGCTGTGACTTCTTCTTCACACTCGCTGCTGGTGGCGGGGGGGTTTGTCGCGGCATATCGGGAGAGGGATGTGGAGCTGTAGTGGAGTTGCTGCACATTGGCGGCTCGGAGATGAGAGCAAATGTACTAGAGCTGGGAGGTGGTGGAAGCGTAAGCGCCATTGAAGAAGAAGGCGCGTGGGGAAGACTCATCCGGAGCTCAAGTGTGGAGCAAACGCGAGAAGCTACTCTCCCTGACCTACCCATCTTCTTTTTCTTCGTCTTCACGCACAAATTTCCTGTTACTGCAGCAGCTAAGAACAACTCCTCCTCTTCTTCTTCTTATTCTCCTCCTCCATTCCACAAGCCAACATGAATGAATTCCTTGAAGGAAAAACACCGCACTTTTCCTGCTGTTTCAGCCAGCCAGAGCTTCGCTCTCCTCTCATCACCACCGCCGCTTCCAATACTTATCACCCCCCGATCACCAGCACTGCTGCTGTTCTACACTCTCTCTCTCTCTATTTCTGGGAGAACTCCCCAAAACCAGGTTCGACAACAACAAACCAAGGCAAAACGAAGACCGCTATCCCATAAAAGTTATACTAAAAATCTATTTACCAAGATTAAATAGGATCACAATTATGCACAATCTACCAAAATTGAGCACAAAATATGTCTCAACTTCACACATATTTCATCAAATGAAGGTCGTGTGGCAGGGTTAGAATGATAACATGTTGTAATCAATTCGTACAATTCTCCAGGGCAATCCTCAGGTAGAGTTGGCCGCAATCCCTCCTTTAATATCCTTTCCCGAAGATCTTTTAATGTGCAACCATGAAAAGGGACAAGGCCAGTCAAAATCTCATAACACACCATGCCAAAGCTGTAGATGTCAGCTTTGAAGGGATCATATTTTAATGGTGAATTTGATTCACTTGTACCAACATTTAGGTATTTTGAAATGCCGAATAGTTCTGGTGCCATCCATCGAGGTGTGCCTTTATTCAGTGAGATGTTGGAATATGTGCAACTTGCTTCTTTTACTTTGGAGAGCCCAAAGTCAGCCACTTTTGCATAGACATGCCCTGCATGTTCTTCACATTTCACAAGAATGTTCATGCATTTCAAATCTCGATGAACCACCTTGTTTACATGTAAGTAACACATGCCTTCCGCTACTTGCAACATGATGTCAACTGCTTCAAGAAGTTGGAATGGAGGATCATTGGTTAAATCCTTGTTCTCTTGTTTTTGGTCTATCAATGCACGAAGATCTTGATCCATTAGTTCTGTGACAAGGGAACAAGAATTAGCCTTAGTGATAACACAAAACAAGGGCAAAATGTTTGGGTGAGACAATCCTGCAAGAAAAGATATTTCTTTTTTGATAGCTTCAGTTTCTGGTCCATTGAAACGTTTCGCTGCAAGTTGTTTCCCAAGCCACTTGACTTTGTACACAGTCGCAAATGTTCCCTTTCCAATTTGATCCCCTGGTTCAACATTTTCACATGCCACTTTCCATGCATCAATCATTATAGGAGGATGTAATCTTTTGATGAGATTTGTTGAATCAATTGACCCATCCTTGGTCAATCTCAACAACAATTGTTGTCGATCCTTCTCTGCTCTCTCATCAATGTTGGGATCACTCCTCTTTTGATTTTGCAACTGAATCAAAAACTCTTGTGTTCCTCCTTCCTTGGAAATGTTTTGAAAAAGTTGCATGTACAACTTCAATTTAAAAATCAAGGATTTAAAATGCTCCTTCGCATTTGCCAAGATCATGGCTGCTTGGATCCATTGGGGATCACAACAACCACCAACAAGTATCTCCACCTCCTTCCATGTTTGTGTAAGGCTTTTCAAAACAAGATGAGATCTTTGAATGTTTGGGGAAGATAGACCATGAACACATGCCTTTGCATCCTTTAAAGACTCAAGGAGCTTGTCAAATAAATACTGACATTGGAGTTGGTTGATTGGTGTTGAATCGGAACTTTTCGACAAAATCATGGTTCCAATCTTTTGGAAATTTTTTGTTGCAAGCTCCAAGTATGTAGATGGATCCACCTTTGTTACATCAAGCTCCTACAAAAGATCAATAACTTTCATTGGTAAATACATTTGCTTTAAAATCTAGTGAATCAAAAACATGTAAGGTTGAAGTTCAACACCTTCAAACATTTATTAGAATTGACAACAAAAGTTCAATAATTATATAACATTGTAGAAGGAAACATTGTAGAAGGAAACATAACAAAATTTCATAATTATATATTGCGTTCAATTGTCCACAATGTTTATATGCATCCAACAAGATCCAAGAACAATGATGAACTAAGCTTCATATTTAAATCTTTGATGGAGCTTGTTGGTACTAAGTTATTTGTTGGTATTTTTGTTATGACTTTGTAAGTACCTCAAGGCTCTCAGTAGTAGGAGACTTCAGTTCTGTCATTTGGTCCTCATATGAGTTCTTATTTTTTTTAACACTTTCCATGTGTGTGAAGTTGAGTTCAGGGAATCCCCTGCACATGTCCAAATCACCATCGCACATTATTTTCACAATCCACTCAACATGCATCATTAGATCATTTAACACCATTCCAAAACTTTTTCATTTATTCTCAAAATTTTCATGGGAAATTAACTTTCACTACATCTTATAAGATTCTTATTCTTACAACAAAATAATATTTGAAAAAATGTATCATGAAATGCCAAAAAACATCCACAAAACATTAAGTGACAATAATTGTTATTTCAATTTTAGCCCAATTTGCAAACAAATGCAATAATAATGAATACATGATCATAATTTTGAAAGTGAAACTCACAAACTATCAAACCATCACATTCATCATAGGAGTGGTAATGAAACTCATGCCTTTTGGATGTTAAAGACTGTCTTCGCCACACGTCATTTTTCTCTTCACCTCCAAGCATATTGATAGCAGTCTCAAACCTTGAACGATTAAGAATGACATGATGGGATTTCTCTTCTTTCAGTCGACGCCAAGTATGTTTGTAAGATGGCCCATATTGGAGAATGCATTTTTTCAAGTCCTCAACAAGGATTGCTTGATCTGAACGGCTTGTGAAATCTAGTTGATGCTCCACACATTTTTTGCGCACAATTCCCTCCAACAATACAACTCCTTGGCAACCATTAAATTCACCTCGAAGGTCTTGAATGTGCTTTGTGACATGGTTGTGGACAATATCCAAAGCTTCATCATAAGTTTTCTCCTCGGAACGTACCAATACATCAATGTGAGTGGCCACATCACTATCATATTGAACCACAATCTCCACACCATTGTAGAGTATAAAAATGGAATTCTTCTTGAGGATGTACTCCCTTGCCATGCAATTATTTGGCTCTAGAAATTTGTTGTGCAACAAAACCTGCATGGATAACAAATCAATGATGAACATCACTATACACATAGAAGTAATAGTTCGACATAAGATTTTTCTAGGCATTTTTTGGTTATAATTTGAACCAAAATACAATTTCTATCAACGTTCCAAAGTAATGAATTTTTTCAAAAAAGTTTTGTAATATTTTCACATAAAATATTTTTACCATGTTTCTCAAAATAATCAACTATATAATTTCATTCCATCTTTAGGTTAAGTAGCTTTGTTCTTTTGAAAGGCAGAGACTTTGTAAAACAAATATATTAAAAAAACATAATTTACATTATCACCCCAACATTGAACAACAAATACCCACAACCTTTATGCTTTCCCAACAACATTACGCCATTAACCTTACAAAATTGCCATGTACATAGAACTTGTAATTTGGTTTGAAGTAAATAGTTTTCACACGATGGTGAGAAACCTCCAAGTACACATTTGCAAACAATGATTCATTGTTACCCAACCTTAAAGTGAAATTAAAACCAAAATTTCAAATGTTTCACACACCTGGAGTCGACAAAAGAAACCAGGTGGTATGAAGGTGCATTCTTGATTATCACATTCAAGCCTTCGTCCAAAGTAAATCATTTTACTTGAATTGTTGGAACTTGGCCAATCCCATTCACCTTTGTTGCCTTGATTGGTCAAAGTGGTGGGAATGAATAAACCATCATCCAAGTACCCCCACGTTTTTTCGAAACACAATTCTAGCTTTAGCATGAGTTGTATCAAATGTTCTGTTTGGACATTTTGTGATTTGCCTCTGCGCAAAACCTTTACTGAAGCATCTAAAATGTCTTGAAGACAGTCTTTTGTTGTGAACCCATTTTCATTTGTGAATGTTGAACTGTGACTTGTCACATGCATTTGATCACGACTAAGCTTGATCAAGTGCCCCATGACTTGGTGGCAAAACCATTGCACATCCACCACAATGAAATCCAAATCTTCAAAGAATAGGATATCACCGGAAATATGCAACCATTTTGCCACAGCTTTCCGTCGATCTTCAATTGATTTGATTATCAATTTGATTGCATTTTGATCAACAATGGTCAAGTCAGGCAACTTTTGACAAAGCTCAAAAAATGTGTCTTGAGTCATCAAAGGGTTATTTGGATGTTGGGACATCCAATCTTTCAAGGCAAGCCTCATTGTGGTGCACACTTGGTACACAGGGGGCAATGCATTGAGTAGATCTTGTACATTGTCTTGAATCGATTGAACTAGCACACGACTTGATGAAGAAGAATGCGAATCAACAACAAAGGGTTCTGGTGACACATCCACCACTTCTGTGAATTTGCTCCTCAACTTTTTGACAACACCTTTTGCACGAGCATTAAGCCCACCAATCTTGTCTGCATGGGTCAAGACCACAATCGCCTTCGGTTTGAAAATGTTTGACCTCCTATTTTTGGAAGCAATGAATCGAAGCCAATATTCCAATTCTTTTGTAATATCTGGAATGTCTTTTTCGGGCTTCCCTTCCTCCTGTTTGATTTGGCTACAAACCAAAAGGAATATAGATGGATAACTTGTGCCATTGAGATTGGGAAACATGAAATCATGGAAAGAATGAAACTCTTCTTGACCTGCCATATCCCATATGGCCAAGTTCACTCCATTCATTTCTTTCAACTCAGATATTTCAATGCCACATGTGCGTTGTGATTGTCGAAGTCCATCCATTAGTTTTGACAAAAAATCTTTGCTTGGGATGAGAAAAAGTTTGTGAAATGCGCTCCCATCAGTTATGCAGCGAATCATGGTGTTCTTCAAAGTTGTTTTTCCTGCATAAAATTTCATGATTGCACAAGTGCACGACAACAAAAGAGATGTGAGAAAATCATGGATAGATTTTTCAAAACAACAATATATTATGTTCCAAAAAAAATTAATCACAAAAACATACATCAATATAACCCTTAACGATCTATGTAATAATATGAGCAACAACCATACATGTGAAGCTAAATTTTTTAATTCACAAAAGGAGGTACAATGATTTACAACATGACACTATTTTGCTTTTATCGAAAACCTTCAACCTACGTAACTAGGTACTTCCAATTATTGACCATTGAAACATTCACATGCCCTTTAATGCACCCATACCCACCATACGTAGCAGTGAACTTATGTTGGACTACTTAAAACATTCAATTGAGCTTTGCCACAATGCAACAAATGTCTAAAAACTTGATCATGACCATGAAGGACACAAATTTTTATAAACTAAGTGTTTACTTATTAAGGAAGGTTTTTGTGCACCAATTTTTACCTGCAAATGGATAGCCGCACAAAAATACTCGAGCAGATGTTGCCTTCACCACTGGTAGATCCTTCAATAGGGACATCGACTCTTCGTACACTATTGCATTCTTTTTTAGCTCCTGCTCCAAAACCGCACACTTGCCTTCTTGGAAAGATCGAAAATACCCCCAATCGATCTTTTTCAAGGTTTTGTTGACCACTAGCATATCCATGATGGCGCGAAACACACTGTCGCTTACACTCATTGGGAGTTCTAGGACTTGAAGAGAATAGTTCTTCTCCAAGGACGTAATGAGTGCACACACATCTTGTTCAGTGAAAAACTCTGATGGGTAAATATGAAACTCCTTCAACGATGAGTTACTTTGCAGCATTTTCGTGAGGGAATCTACAACAGACATGCGTCTCCGAGGCATCTCATCTCGTTTCAAACCGTGGTATAGCGTTGAAAGCTCGAGTTGGATGAGAGTATAATTGCTTTGTTGCTTGTTTGCATCTGTCGTCAATGGTTGGACCAATCTTTCTAAGTCGAGGACACCCCCTCCAACGTATAGATCCTTGAGCGTGCGATTGCTTTCGAGTGCTTTTGCAAGAGTGGCGATTGAGTACTGGTTTCTATCAGCCGAAACCGAGAGGCTTTGCACTGATGAGTTCCTCTGTAGCATTCTCGCGAGGGAGTTCATAGCAATCATGTGAGATTCGTCACTCAAATGAATTTTCAACTGGAGTTTAATGAGAGTTGAATTCATTTGATGACCATTTGCATCCGCAATCAATGGCTGGACAAGTCTTTGGAAACCAAAACCGCCTGAAGCGTGGATTGATCCAACGGACCAAATAGTGAGTACAAGTTTTTTCAAACTAGTGTTATGCTCAAGCATGAGCGCAACCTGGTTCATCAGAATCTCGAAATTAGGCTGAGAGTCCGATGAGCCATCCGGGTGTAGTAATAAAACTAGTTCCGTCAAGTTTTTGTGCAAAGCTGCAAAGAGATGTCCATAGAAAGCAGCATTGGATTGAGAAAGATCACTAAATATGCGAATGTACGTTATATTTGTTTTCTCACTTATCGCCTGGAAAAAGTTTGTGTATTCTAGTTGCGGTCCAACTAGAAATCTATGTGCTCCTAACGAAACTCCAATATCACACCTATCTGGATGAGCCTTGTTTGGACCATCAAAATCTAATTGAGATATCCACTTTCTGGTTTTGATAAACGCAAAAAACTCTTCAAATCCACGAGTGTCGTCAGGTTCGCTACATGTGTCGTCGGGTTCACTACAGTTGCTATCACTAAATCGTGTCGTCTGGTTCACTACAGTTGCCATCACTAAAGTGTCGTCGGGTTCGCTACATGTGTCGTCGGGTTCACTACAAATGTCGTGTGGTTCACTACAGTTGCCATCACTAAATCCGGCCATGATGCAGCCCCTTGCTAGTACCCAGACCTCACGTCAAAATATAGTTCTACCAACAGCTAGAAAGATTTACAAAAGAACAAAGCGTCAAAGGCTCGCAGATGGAGAGAACTACAACCAAAACAAATATGAAGCAGTAGCTAGTAGCAGCTGGTAGATAGTGCAAAACAATACCAAATCAAAACAATAGGATATCTAAAACGTGCAACTAGAAAATGAAACAAATTGAATCAACAACACATGGCTTGAGTGCAAAGTCGAAAAACAGAGTTGAAAGAACCCTAGGGGCGATGGCTCCCTGTTGGTACAGCCCCTGTTGAGACCTGGGACCTCAAAACCGAGAGGTTCTCGGTTCAAACCCAATGGTGTGCAGCTGAGAGTCCTGTTCAGCCTCCGCCATTGAGAGTGACTTGGGGGTGCCAACGGCTTGTCAGGTCGGGTCTACCGTTGTGCTACAAGAAAAAAAAGGAAAAAGAAACGAACAACAACAACAACAAAGTTGAGAAGAGCAGTAGCAGCTCTGTTGAGAGGAGCAGCAGCAGAGATAGAGACTCGAGAGTACAAAGAGAAGCAAAGTTGAAGCAGCAGCCACAGAAAGTCAATTAGCCTAGAGGGTGTAAAGATAGGAGCTGGAAGTTGAAGCAACAATATTATGAAAGAGTGCAACAACGGAGAGTGGAAAAGGGCCTCTACTTATGGCCACAAAATACAAAAACATTTCAACAGATGAGTCCTGCAAAGGAGGCCTGCACACGGCGAGTACACAATTTCTTTAGCTCCATGACAATATTGGGGAAAAGAAAAGAAAAGCTACAACGAAAACAAATATATATATATATATATTAAAGGAGTAGTAGCAGCTGGTAGATAGTGCAAACACGATACAAAGTCGAAGCACCTGTAGATCTTAAGAGTGCAACTGAAAAATGAAACAAAGTTGAAGCAGCAGGCACAGAAAGTGTGGTAGAGAGCGTCAAGACAAGGAGCTGGAAGTTGAAGCGACAATGAAGAAGTGCAACAACGGAGAATGGAAATGGAGCTCTGCTTATTATGAGCACAAAACATTTCAAGAGATAGAGTCCTGCAAACTGCGAGTAGACAATCCCTGCTTGCGTAGGTTGCAACTTGCAAGCAGCGTTTTCTTGTTGGCTATAAATGAGTTAGCCAAAAAAGCTTCATAAAAAAATGAAATGTGCTAAAATCAATTGCTTTCTGAGATCTTCAGTAGCCATAATTCACTAAAATTTACAGACTCATCAGATTTCTGTACGTGGTTAGAGCAGCGTTTTTTTTCTGGCGAATTTACTTTTGGACAAAAGTTGGGTTTTTCTGATTTTTCATTGTAAATTCGTCTAGATTATCTTTTTTTTGAAATCTGTTGCCAACTTTCACCTCACAGACTTGAAAGAAAAAACACTAGCTTGGAGCAGGAAGCCAAAATTTAGGGGCATGTTCCAAAGTATTACGTCCATATTTAGCTTATAGCCAAATTCGACTAAATCTATCATCGCCACTTTGCCGACATCACAAACTTCTTGGCAAATTAAACCATTGGTTGGCAGCGATTTTTTTGGCCAAATGGCGAAATTTGGGTTCTTTTGGTTTGAATTCAAGTGGCAAAATTTCGACGAAATTCAGAAATAAAATAAAAAATCGCCAAACACTAAGTTCTTGTAGGCCACGAAAATTATAGAAGAAGCAACAAAAATTTAGCTTTCAGTTTTTGAAGCGTCCAATCTGGCTAAATCATCTTAGGGATGATTGCCATCTCAGCTCCATGACAAAATTGGAAAAAAAGAGAAACCCTAGTTGCAAGCCTACTATGCAGGGTGTTTTATTCAAATTTCTCAGGTCGAAATGTTGCCGACAGATGTCAAAATTTTGCACTAAACAAAATCTTTCTGGTCGAATTTGCAATTAAAAAAAACTAAAACTTCCAAATTTTTCCAAGTTCTTGTTGTCGCCAAGAACTGTCTGGTCGAATTTGCACTTAAAAAAAACTAAAACTTCCAAGTTTTTCCAAGTTCTTTTTGTCGCCAAGTTGCGAAAATTCGCCACTAACGTTGGAACTTGCAAGGCTACCAAGAGATAACTTACCTAGAAAAGAGTGCCTAGTGCAACTTGCGAGCGTTCACACACTCGTTTTGTCAGAAGTCTCTATTTCCTAGTACCTACTTATGTACCATACATCATTAATAACTTAAGCAGCTATAGCGGTGTATAGCAGTTGCAAGCATGAATGCTGCAAAGTTTCAATGCTTTTTTTTTCAAATTTCTCAGGTAGGTGACTTGACAATCTTGGCCTTGGGCGAACCAGCCCCTACCATATTGGTAATATCATTGGTTTTATTTTCTTTGGCGAGTTTTCATGACGTCGGTAATTGAAAAAAATGGAGATTTTCGTTTATTTCAGTGTAAATTTGAACAAAAATTGCCCAAAAATTGCAAGAAATCGCCAAAGTTTTGGAGCCACATAATTTTGAAAACAAACGTTTTTCAGATTTGTGACATATGTGGGTTGGCCATCTTCAATGAGAGGAGTTAGCCAAACTTGGTAAGGGGTAAAAGAGGGGAGTGAACAAAGTTGGGACCACCCCCTTTTTTTTCCTCAGCAAGTTGGGATAATTTGCCCCCAAAAAAAAAACATGTTTGACACAACATTAATTCTTTGACGAATTTTCTCACTGTTGGGGGGTGGGTGACAGGTACAAAGGGATTTTTCACAAGAGGACTTGGCCAAATTTGGCGAGAGGTGAAAGAGTGATGTAAAAAAAAGTTGGAATTCTCCCTTTAGAAACGAGGGGCTTCTTGGAGCCTATTTGTCTTAATATGACAATTTCACAATTTTTTCTCTCATGATGTGGGGAGTTGGGGACTTGGGCCGTTGTTTTTTCCAAAAGAGACCCTTTGTACGATGCCTTGAGTACCCTCCTTATTTTTTCTCATCAAATTGCGAAAATTGGTGACAAAAATTCAAACACTGTGAATAAATGGCTGGATATTATTGTGGCTCTTGGGTTCCCACTTTATTAGAGCATCTCGACCACAGACAGTCAAATTTGCCCAGCAAAATCAAAAATTTCAAAGAATTTGTCAATTGCAATTCAACTTAAACTGGTCTATGATGGCCATGCCCCACCGCAACCATGCCATCAAGCTCTGTTACATTGCTAAACTTTTCTGTAAAAAATTTGTCCAGAAACAATGGGCATTTCACGATTGTTGGTGTTGCTGAGATCGCTTGTCCAATAGCTGCAAAGGAATCTCAAGACAAAAAGAGGGATTTGAAAATATATATATACCAAAGAAAAGAAAAATGGATAAAGAAGAAAAAGATGTGGACAAACAAGAGGAATTCAATGCAAAAGAAGAAGTAGATTTGAAAAAGGAGTAAAAAAACGACCCAAAAACAAAATCAAAAGAAAAAAAAGAGAAGAAAGACGAAGAAGAAGCATAAAGCAATCGAGGACAACATTGTTTTGTGGCAAATTTTTGCAACTTGGCGAATCCAAATATAACAAAAAAAATTGACGTTTTATTAAATTGGTTTAGTGCAAATTGGACCAAATAGATTTTGTTTTGGTAAATTTTTTACCTCTGTTGCCAACATTTCGACCTGATAGATTAGGGGGAAAAAAACCTTGATCTTGGAAGAAAAAGAAAAGACGAAGAAGAAGTGGACACCAAAGAAATAGAACTAGAAACAAATGTACAGAAATATCCAAAGATGAAGATGTAAACAAAAATGAAAAAATAAAAAACAACCAAACAATCGAGCATTTGAACAAAAAATGAAAACAAAAGCCCGACAAGCACTATAGTGGAGTGCTTGGGGACGACAATACTAAGGAGTCGTTATTGGACCAACCCCAACACTTTCTTCCTTGGCATTACCGGGTTATGGTTAAATGGATGTATTGTGTAGTGCGGTGGAGAGGCTCTTAGATGCTATTCAGTGACGGGGACCTATTGATCTCAATTGGTGGCCATAAGTGACTACAAGGGAACCTCAGCCATATTTTTTGTGTGAGAAATTTGGCTGAAATGCGAAAAATGAAATTGTATGGAACACTCTCTGGCAATATTCCTTTTCTCTCAAAAACAATTCGCCAAAAAACAGGGTTGTGTTCGCCAAATTTAGAGCCATGCTCCTGTAGGTTGCCAAACAGCTGCAGAATTACAAACCTGTTTTTTTACTGTCTTTTACAGCCTTTTTTTCCACTTTTCCGGTGTAGCCACACTGGCAACCGTCCACATGAGGATGTAGCCAGGTTTGGCTATAGGCCAGGTAGGACAATAATTTTTTTAAATTATGCTGCTGTTTGGCGACCAATTAGAGCAGGAGCTATAAATCTGGCGAACCTAGTCCAAAAACCCTGCTTTTTGGGCGATATTTTATTAAAAAAGGAGTATTATGACAAAATGTTCACAGTTTATTTATATTTTTCATATTTTTGCGGATTTTCTCCAATATTAGGGGAAAAAAATTCGAATTTTTACCAAAAACTAAAAAAATTCCCTTTTTTAGTAGCTACATTGCCAAAATTCACCAAATAAAAAAACACATGAACGAATTGGGGTCCAGACCAGGGGATGTAGCCAGCTTTGGCTACACAACAGCAGTGCTTTAAAAAAGAAGAATTCTCCTGTTGTACCCAAAGTGACGATAATCCACTAAATTAGTTCCTAAAACATATGAAAACTCCCTTGGGGTCCTTTATTTTGGGAATTCCTTTATACTGGGACTTTAACCTACACAAAAAAAACCAAGTTTGGGAAGGACGCCAAGAGTGAAATGACCCCCACATTGGGATCGTGGTGATAAAACCCAAAGAATTATTTAGATTGCTCATAAATTTTGCAAATATTTATTTATGTCATCTCCACAGACTAAATCAGGGTCCCTCAGTCCAAATCTATAGATTTTTGCAGCTTAATATGGCCATTTACATGGGTTTTGGAGGTTTTTTTTTTTTTTTTAATTTTTTTTTTTTCTGGAACACAACTGCAGTCCGACCTGACAAGCCGTTGTCACCCCCAAGTCAAGCTCAAAGGCAGAGAGCCGGCAGGTCTTTCACTTGCACACTACTGGGTTTGAACCCAGAAACTCCCTATTGAGGGTCCCAGGCCCCAGCAGGGCTATACCAGTGAGCCATCACCCGTGGGGTCGGGTTTTGGGGGTTTTCACCGTGATCCGAGACTCAAGTGTGGAGGTTAATTTTGTGCTGCAGGCTGTCAATGACAAGGTTAAAAGAAAGAGGGCAAAGGGCAAACAGGAGAAAACAACCTTACACCAGTCCTGTCCTGACTGCATTTACAACCATCGTCACATAAGTCATAATGTTACGGCCTCTGCCCTGAACCTATTATTACACGAAATTATGGAGCACGTTGATGAAGCCTCAAATAGCCTTCTGCAAACAAATCGCTAGGAGATTATTGTGTGTAAGTTACTCTTTTGATTCATTGCTGGTCCCACTTTCACATCTCAGGGCTTTTTTATAAAAAAATTGTAGTGTAGCAGATCTGGCGATCGGCTGTAAAACTACTGAAGCTAATATGGCTACAGAAAAAAAACGAAAGTGAAAAATGTAATGCATCTTTATGTGTTATTTGCTATCCCATTGGTACTTAGTACAAAAACCTGACGATTTTTTTTATAAAAATTAGATTAAATTTCGAAATCCGGCAATCTTCTCTAACAGATTATCTGAGATTTGGCGACTGGAGAACCTGGAAAGCACACTTTTGTCACCATTTTCAAAAGAAATGTCGTCACCTTGGGCACTAGATCGCCTAAAAAAAAGGCCCTGTTCACATGGCATCTACCATGTGCAGCACTAACAACGGTCTTTGAGACTGTCACCCAGGACCTATCCATAAGTGGTCACCAGCCTTTTTTTCTAGGAATTTTCTCTTTGAGCCTAAGTGGCGATCATCCATAGGGAGATGTAGAAAAACTTGTAAAGGATCCAATGTGGTAAAGGACATTACTGAGTCCCCCATACAGGCATTGGTTGTTAATGCAATCAGTACCAATCTTTTTTAGGGTGGCTAAAAAACCTTCAAATTGTTACCAGAAAAATAACCGAGCTAAAAGGATTAAGTAAATTTGAGTTTCAAAAAAAACTTTTTAGCTAGGATTGTGTTGTCCTCCCAATAAAAATAGTCACCTTGTCAACACATAATTTTTCTAGGGATGGGGTTATCATCACCTTAGCTAAATTAGAGAAATGGTTATCGCCACCTTAACTAGAAGAGGGAAAGGGTTATCGCTACCATAAACATTTATGTTGGTTTGATGTTTTGTCTTTTTATTGTTATTTTCATTCTTGATTCCATGTTTGGTTACCTTTTCATTTTGTATTATTATTTTCCATTGTTTGATGTTCTTTTCAATATTTTTTTTAAAAATAATTTTTTTTATTCTATTTAGCAAGTTAGGCATATGTCACTTGTTTTTTCCTATGTCCATTTTTGCTCATTTTATTAATTAAAACTTTGTTGTAAAGGATTACCAAACCAGAGCCGTATGTTTGAAAATTATTCAGTACTAGTAGCCGATTTGAACTACTGCAAATTGTGCTTTCTAGCCACATTTGATGATGAATAGTTTATCCATATAGCCAGCTCGCCCCTTAAAGAAACCTTAGCTAGCTATGCTAAGTTATTTTTCCATGTATAGCTATCTACCCCTGGGAAATCTGACATTTCACCCAAAAAAAAAGTTGGTTGGTACAAATGTATTGCTGCAACTTTCTTTTCCCACTTTGCCCTTTGTCTCATTTCCCAAACATTTCAAAACACGTTTTGAGTCCATGTTCTGGAGTTTTTTTCACCATGTTGGTAAGTGCGCCAAATGTTTTTATAATGAAGTTCTCGTAAATTGATACAAAAGCATTGCTAGGGATTTCAACTTTCATGTACAAAAACCCATATTTGTTGGCCCTGGCCCCACAGAGACAGGGACCACCACATTCAATCCAACTTTTGTAAGTTTTACCTTATTAGAACCGATTTTATATTGGGTAAAAGTGTTTAGATTGTTTAGATTGGAATGGATTTTTTTGGTGTTCAGAGTGTGGACACAGTAGGTGGATGTACTGCGTCTTACCTATTGGCAGGGCCAGCGCATTTGTGATGCCTTGTTTCTCTATCGAGATTATGTACACAAGAAAAAAAGGAAGATGAAGAGATTATGCATCATGAGAAACCAGGAAAGGGCCATTCAAAAGCTTGAGAACCTGAACCTAACGTTATGGAGTGGAACAACTTCAACCCATAACAGGTAATATTGATTGCCCACACAAAATAAGGTATATAATACAAAGTTTTTAAAGCTGAAGTATAAGCAATTGTTAATGCCATTTTGCCACCTGACCACTTTTATAAAGGTCCTCAACTTTCGCGACCTAACATTATGTATGGAGCATTAACTGAAGAGTACTCATGCGACCTTTTTTTCCCGATCTACCTTTTGCCTCATTCAGTTTTTCTAATACCCAGATAATTTGTTTTGCACTCAGAACCTCCCATGTTACATACCCCCCTGGCAGCACATGTAACATGCCCAAAAATATATATACATGGAGCCATAAAGACCTGGCCCCTGTTTTTTACACTAGCTATTCAAGGCTTTACAAAACATAATTTCCCTCCTAGTCAGTGGGAGGGAATTGTGTTTTTTTTTTTTTGGGACAAAAGCCTACCTCCACTCCAGGTCCCCAAAAGGCAATGACAAGGTAAAGAACATCCCGGGAAAGGGCAGACAGGAGAAAAACAAAATTACAACAGTCCTCTTGTACTGACTGCATTTACAACCATGGCCAGTGGGCATGTCTAATGTTACTGCCTTTGAAGTGTACCGATTTTTGCAAGAAAGTGTGTAGCACATTGATGAAGACTCGAGTACAAATTCTGCAAACAAATCGGTAGGACATTATTGTGTGTAAGTTATGAGTGTTAGTCCAATTGCTGGTCCCACTTCAAATAAGTTCACATTGCGTGAAGTCTACCATGTGCAGCACTGACAACCTTATTCATAAATTGTGAGCCTGCCACCCAGGACCTATCCATACCTCGTCACCAGCCCTTTTTTCTAAGAATTTTCTGTTGGAGCCAAAGTGGCAATCGCCGATAGTGAGATGTAAAAAAACTGTGGCTATGATCCCAGGATTCGAATTTCGAGTTTTGATTCTAGCAAAAGACTAGTTCCACGCAGAGTCTGATTCTAACTCCAGATTCCATCAAAAGGAAGCCGATTTGGGTGTGGGTCACAAGAACTTTACCCTTAACCTTCGGTATTCACACTTACAACCTAAGAACATGCAGTGGTACATTTAATTTGTTTGTCAGTTAAAGGATGTAAGCTTGTTAAGGAAGAGTCAGAAATGGACTAGTTTTTCAATCTTACCCTTAACCTCTGGTTTTAACAGTTAAGTTTTATTGTTTTGCAATGTATGTATTTGAATGGTAAGCCTTCAAGTGTTACCCACGTTTTCTCAACTGATTTTTCCTTCCAAAACCTGGTTTTTTTTGGAATTTATTTGAATTTTCAGGGGCACAAACCATTTTTAAATCAATATCTCCCATATTCTGAATCCAAATCTTACCAAATAAATTCCATTAAATATCTGCTGCTCATCAATATCTTTCCAACAACACCAAAAGGCACATTCCAATTCCTCTGAAATTTTCAGCTATGATTTAATTTAATTTTCAGTGAAGAAAACATTCAATATTCAAGAACTCTTTGCACCTCAAGTCCAAATGCCATGGAACGAAGCCCATGCACCCCTTTTCTCCTCAAGAGCTTTCCAAAGAGACCAAGAATGCAATCTGAAGCATCCTGGTTTGGTGGATCTCATCGGTAAAAAACAAAACAAAACAAACAACCTTGCTTGATAGATAGATTTCAACACTAGCTTTCGATGGAATTTAATAGGCATTTTTTAGAATAAATTAAATTAAATCATTTGGTCAAATGAAAACAATTTCCAAATTTGCCAGATTTGCTTGATAAGCTCCAAGTAAGTAGTCAAGAATATAGAAGGATCCTTCTTTTTTCAAAACTTTATATCTGGTTAATAGCCAAATTTGGCTAAATAATAACTTTTCAACTAAGTTCAAAACATTTTCATCATTTTTTTGTCCCAATTTCAGTTTTCCAGTGGGGTTGGAAGGAAAAAAAACGTTAGTAACTAACTAACTTGGGCCAGAGTGAACCAGCACCCACCAGTGCACCATGAAGGATGAATGGAAAGTGGACAGGAAACAATTCTCTGTTCGGGTCCAATTCACTAGCCAACCATGGTGGTTAGCTTAGCTCAGTTCCTTTTTTTTTTTCTTACCTACCTACTAACAACCCACAAGGGGGGGGAAGAGGGACTAGTAATAGCAAACCACCTGGACCAATCATCGTTATGATGGGCCAATCAGAAACACTGAGCACCAGTTTAGGTCAAATTTATTACACTCTTTTTTTATGCAGGTGCACAGCGCCTTTCACCAGCCACGGCAAACTGCACAAATATCCTGAGCCAAAACCAATTTCCTGAGCCAAACCGGCATGTGGTCGATTTTCTTCATCAATTTTTCTGCAGGAGATGCTCTTTAGCGTTGAGCCAATACCAGGACCAGCCTGGTATGTAAGTACTCAATAGTAGTACCCAACTGGTACGTGAGAAAGGACATAATATCAGTGCAAACACTAGTAATTTCCAGCTGTAGAAACTTGGCCATTATTTGGTAGAACCCTAAACCCTAAACCCTCTCAAAAAATTATAAAAAAGTTTATAGCCTAAAATGCCCTTTGGTTTAAAGAGTTATCATTAATCATCAGCTTGGTTCTAGTCATTAGATTTTGAGATTCCCCTTCCCCCCCCCCCCCCCCCC
>Ga0209208_10004124_pt1 | contig 20709 bp, 12 predicted proteins | sample S1TSphfallax_3_FD_187694 | JGI IMG/M metagenome (GOLD analysis project Ga0209208, IMG submission 187694) | Host-associated microbial communities from peat moss isolated from Minnesota, USA - S1T2_Fd - Sphagnum fallax MG (SPAdes) (version 2) | ecosystem: Host-associated > Plants > Peat moss >...
TCCCATGGTTGGAGATAGTTTTGCTAGTTCTATTGTAGTCAGTGAAAAAAACACCTTGGGAAGCTATTAGCGACGTTGGAGCTCCCTAAATCTTGGTGATGGTGCTCCCATGCATGCAAGTTCTCAAAAATAAAAAAAAGTATTGGGAAACTCTTGGCGATGGAGCTGCCAATTATCTTCTTGACCAAGGTGCCACGGGTGTTGCTTCTCCAAATATATATATATATATATCAAGTGATTTTGCTCCCTCATGCAATGGCCTCCTCTCCAAACACAATGGCATGAAATTTTTTGCAAGTGCAAGAAGCTCCTAGTGATCATGGTGATGGTGCATGTTCCTTTTCTCCCAAAACAAATCAAGGTGGAGCCCCTTGACAACGGCCTAAATAATGAAGAAATAGCTGCTGCCATGGTTTCTCCACATGGCTGCTCTGTCACAGCTGATGCTCCCCTCGCCCCCCCCCAAAGCCCAAGTGTCTGTTTTAAAATATCTCAAAAAGAGGCTATATAAATATATATATATATATAATATTTTCATTAAGGTTTTAAATAAAATTGATATTGAGAATTTGGAAATTTTTCCAAAAACTTAACAAATTTAGTCAAGACAGTAGAAAAGCCGAAATTCGTGTTTTCAAGAGTTTGGAGAATTTTTCCAATCTTTTGTCAAAATTTTCCAAATTTGCAGTAACAAAACACAACTTTCCAATTCTTTCAACAGAAATTCCCCCTCCTTCCCTACTCCACACCACCCAACAAGAAGGAGCCATTCCCAGATTCTCCCCCATGTATGAAATGTGGAGGATGAATTTCAGACTTCCGAGCTTCTCCACAGACACCAGGAAAATGGCCTGTAGTTCGTAGTTTGAACGAAGTAGAGTCTTTAAGCACTAGGTTTGGAGTTAGGACCTTGGACCTGAAAATATGCACTATATGAAAATCTTTTACTTTGCACTCTCCAACTTTTCATGCTAAATCATCTTATGGATGGTCACCACTTCAGCTACCTCACAAAATTGAAAACAAAAAACCCTGGATCAGACTGTCATCAGGTGGCCTTGGAGTACCTCCAATCGGCTCTGACAAGTTGATATCAGTAGCTTCTCAGTGATGGTTCACTCCATGCTTGCTCCTTGATATAGCATCCGTACATTCACAATCAAGAAAGCCTAGCAACTGATGCCTGCTTTGAGATCCTCTAGTCTTCATAAAATATACAAATGTAAATATACAAGATGAGTCTACTACCTTCAAGGTGTTGTGGAGATACCTCTGCAATCTCAGAGATATGTAAAATGTACAAAGAAATCAACAAGTTTGAGCAGCTGACACTGTGCATGATTCCTCTTACAACCTGCATAAATGTACCAAGAAATTAGCAAGAGCAACTGATTATGCCTGACGTATTCTCCCCCAAATGTTTTACTAAGTGTAAGACTGAGTTACAAAAAGGCCCCATTCCTATTTGGACTGGATGAGGCCCCCCACTTCCATCCTGTAAATTACTACAGTTGCCTAGGGAGATCTGTTTCAAAAGCTGACACTAAACACACTGTTACAATGTCCTGCTATTCAGGTTGTCATGTGGAATTTTGGTTGAGTGGCTACTGTGAACCATGAGCTTGATAATATGTGCCCCACTGGTTTGCATTACTTCGATACATTCCATCAGATCAGCATCAGAATTAAGCAACATCCATTCATCTTCATCATCTAGGTACTTGAGATGGAGCATTTGCTCTTCTAATTCCAGTTTAGAACCGATTGCTCTCCTCAATTCCAGATATCCAGCATCTAATGGAAGCTTGAACCGCACAGTGTCTGAACCCAATGTAGCCTTCACTGTGACTCTCTTGACTTCAGGCAACATTGACCACCTCTTGTCATAAGCACCCCCAACAGCAGATAATGGAAAACTGCAGTCACTGGCACCCAATGCATTGGAGGCACCAGATGGTTCTGAGTCCTCACTATCCATCTGACAATTCACTTCCCTGTCATCTCCAGGCTCATCCTGTACATAATTGGCCTCCCCAAAAGTTCTAGAGGATCTCACTGAGGCATTTTGTATGCTTGATGATGGACCTTGAGAGCCCTTCAGTGCTGTCAAGGCACCAGCACCACCGTGGACTCGAGATTCTGCACATATGGAATCAGACAGCCTAGATCCAGCTACAGTTCCCAAAGAAGCACCTCCAACAAACTTAGAAAACAAGCTACGCCCAGGTGACCTTTCATGGAGGCTTCTGTTAGAACTCCCATTGCCCATTGCCAGAGCTGGCGAATTTTGAGCTGGCATGTCAGTTCTAGCACCAGCAGTTATTATTGGCTCTTCAGCTGTCGGAGAAGCATCTGCTGACTCATGTTTTGACAACAAGGCACCACACCTCTCTCCACTTTCTGAGTTTGTGGAATCATGTCCAGCACCTGTACTTTCACCAGAGTTCTCATCACTATGCTTCAGAGATTCCACGCCAGTTCCAGCTGATTGTTTATTTGACACATGCACTGCTTGAAAAGACAGTGGAGCATCCTTCAGAGCTAGTGGCTGGTCAGTGTCAGTATTGGTATCACAATGATTTGGAGGGGGGACACTACATGATTGTGACAAGTTCCTTTTCCCAGCAGGAACTTCTTCTTGCTCTTGTGCTTGCATCATTGTGGCAGGTGCAACATTTGCTGACACAAGATCTCTGCTGTGTGGATTGATGCACAGGGTGCCATCTGCAACTGGAACTGAATCAATTACACCCTGCAACTTTTTCAGGGACCGGCTAACTTTGTTTATTTTCCGAGATGGCCACCTTGAGATCCCATGTTGACGACAAATTCTCTTCAATGTTGTTGGACAAACTGCAAACAGTTTGACACTAAAGTTCTCTTAGGAAGGAAAAAAAAAGTCAACACTTGCAAAAAAAACATCCATTCTGCAAGGATTGCATATTTGTTCAGAAGGATAAGGTTTGTTTCCAAGGTTTCTTTTATTGTCTCCTGAGATAAGCCAAGTTTCTTCACATGCACAGCAACAGAGGATATTTGGTAGGTGAGATTGTAGGGCTGATGCAAAATTCCCCAGACCAGGAAGCTACAGAGGGATCTTTTATCAACAGACTGAACAAAATGATCACTAGACAGTCTTAGGTTCAAGGAAGACAGGAACAGACCACCAATGCTCTTGGCTGCATCCTTTAGGCTGCCTGCAAAGTACTGCTGCAAGACATTGAGGCCGATGGTTTTCTCAGTTGTTCCTCGCCTCCTATCAAGCCTCTGTCTGGTATTTGCAATATCCTGAGCCAGACTTGTGGATGTGGATGCCTCAACACCTTGCTCCTGGGTAGATGCAAACTCCTGCTCTTGCACTTCCTCCATTGGCTGTCTTACTTCTTCAGTGTGTAACTCTTCAACCCAGTCATGTGACTCCTGATGTGGCAATTGACATTGCAATGGTGCTATCACCTGCTGTTGCTGGTCTTGCAATGCTGTGGGTTCTTGTGTTTGCTGACTTGGTGGTGTGTGAGCTTTCAGCATATCCTCTACAACTGGCATGGATGCATGGACAACCAATGCACCTTCACCAGCAACATCAGCAAGCTCAGGTGACTTGCTGTCCACCTCTGTTCCTTCTTCAAGATGCACAGCTGACTTCTCTTCCTCAAGCTCATTGTCACTGACAGTGCGTAAGCTCCTACAGACCCGCTGCATGATGACAGAGAGAGAGTTCAACAGCACTTGCTGATCTTGGCTGTTGTTACATTTCAGAGGTAGGAAAAACTCCAGTACAAAGTCATCAGTACCTGTATACATGCTTCGAAGCCTGATAGCAACAGCTGCACCCAGGGAAAACAACCGGGCATAATGTCCCAGGGGATACTCAACCTTAGAGTAGTTCTTGACATCACTTACAAAACAAGGTTGATTGGACTGAAATGCCTTCCCAGCAACCCCTTGACCCTCTTCCAGAAAGTGTTCCAAACAGGCATGGCGAAATCCCTGCAAGTTGTGATCAGTTAAATAATGAGGGCCATCTCCTGTGCGTAGAAACACTCGATTGCCATGACTACTTGTGCTGCTACCGACACCCTTCTTGATCTGTGTTTTACCGCTGCTCTCATCAATGACCTGATGGCAACCAGGCACCCAAGTCTGAGCCAGTGGCAGTTTGTGGGTTTCACACACAGCTGTCAACACCTCTGCTATCTCCACCAATGCAGCCTGACGACCCTGAGTCTGCATGCGATGCATGGTATCCTGGACAGGAAATTCCACACCATCTGAACATGCCAAGTTCACAGCCCGCAGTGCTTGACATATGATGTCTATTTCAGGAGCATACTCAACCTTTTCAGACATCCTGACAAGCTCAATAACTGCAAGACAAGTGTGCGAGGCAGGCTCAAACACAGGCACAGCAAGAGTGCCACGCACATCAAATTCCTGCGCATACTTCACACGAAGAAACTCCTGGCTGCTGTAGAACTGCACATTTGGCGTCCACTCTGGAACGTGATGGAGGAAAACACGACCAGGAAGGCCAGGGTGTCCTCCTGCAACTGCAAAGTTGTACTGCTCACTAATACTCCTATAGTACAAAAGCTGGTCATTACAGTGCTTGAGAACAAATGGTTGCTCTTTTGTGACAAGAACAACTAAACCATCCTTTTTCACAACTGGCATCCAAACCTGAGCTAGTACGTCTGCACATGATCCCCCAATAATTTGCAAGGCTTGCATCAATTGTTGCTTGAAAGGGACAGATGTCTCCACCGGATTAATGTGCTTTCGATTGCTACCAATGTGCCCATCAGCTGCTCTTTTGACCTCTCTCTCCTGCCCTGCAGAAACAACTTCACTGTCTACAGGCTTGCGCATTCTAGGGTATTCATCCTGCAAAGAGTACACTCTTTTGCCACCTCCAGATAAATCAGCACTTGTACATTGCACTGGCACCGGACAATAGCTGCCTTCATGCCCCAACCTGGCACCTGATCTTGAGTCTTGTTGACCATTTTCTACACATGAAGGGTCCCTTCTTCCATTGCTGCAAGTTTCAGCAACACAACCTCCCCCTCCTCCATCATCTGCTGGAGCACCTGATGGCTGCCCAGAAAGCAGCAGCTGCGCTAACTCTGCAAAGCAGTCTTCTGACCTAGGGCTAGGCGAGGTAGAGAATAAGTCAGAGGTGAGAGGCCCCCCCCAACCATCACCAGGTACCTGTTGAGATTGATCCAAGAGCTCTGCAAGTCCGGAGGACAATGGGGATCGAGCACACTGGAGAACATAATCCCCTGGAGAAAGCTGTGAAGGAACTGCGAAAGCGGAATTGGATTGTGAAGAAGGAGCAACAGTAAATACATCAGCGGCAGCAGGAGGTGGTGCTTGGGAATTGGGAAGAGAAGGAGGAGAAAAACCAGTGGGATTGAAGCCAGGTGAGAAGCTCACATATGGGAAGCTCAAATCCCCTACTGCTGCTGCTGCTGATGTTGTCACCCACGGGTCTCCTCCTCCTCCTCCTGCTGCTGCTTGCTCGCACAGGGGCTCTAATTCCATGAAATCCGACAACAACACCGCTTCATCGAGTAAAGACTTTACATCCCCCGAAGACGAGTTCGAAAACCCTACCGGAGACCATTGCTGACTCAAAGCCACGAAATCGCTCACCCCAAATCGCTCTGCAGCGTGTTCAAACCTTCCATGCGGCGCCGGCACATCCATTTCTTTCTCAACAACACCTTCTTCTTCTTCTTTAAACCTTCTTAGACGATTACCGCAACATCAAGCTTCGCAGCAGCAGCAGCAGCAGCAACAACAACAACAACGATACCTCTTGCCACACAAAAAACCAACTAGAAGACCGACAACAAAAATCAAAAGCTATACAGGTACCAGTACTACTGCTGCTGCTTCTTCTTCTTCTTCTTCTTCTTCTCTTCGTCCTTCATGAGTGTTCTCTTCATTCACCGCCATATCCTCCTCTTCCTTTTTCTCCTCCTGCTTTCACTCCTCCATCGCCACCACCTTTTCCGCAACGAAGGAAAACTGGGGTCTGGAGGAAACAGCGCTGCTGCAGGAAAACCAAAGCCAAAAAAACACTCGCATTTGCAACAAAGAGCCAAATCCCGGGCTGCCCTTTCGTATTGTAATTAAAAAGAAACTTTCTAAAAACAACAAGGAGACTTGCCCGCTGTTTGAGGACCTGCCCGAAAGAATCTTTTGTTTCGGCCCTATTTTGTGTACAACAAAATAGAGCCAATCCCGGGCTGCCTTTTTTTTAGTCTTGTCCTTTTTTTGTTTTTTGGGTAAAAAAGAGGTTTTCTCAACACAACAAATGTTTGAGGACCTGCCCGAAGGAATCCTTTTTTTTTTTTTTTTTTTTGGGCCCTATTGTGTGTGCACAACAAAGAGCCAATCCTGGGCCATGTTTTGGTAGTAACCCCAAAATAAGTTTCCATGTTGACAAAACGATTTTTTATTTTTTTATTTTTTTATTTTTTATTTCCAAATTTTTAAATTTTTTTTCAATTTTGAAATTGCATATTTTTTTCATCATCTACTATAATATTGTGATATAAGTAATGAAATTCAAACTTCATATTTTCAGAAAATTTTCATTTCACTATTTTAAGGATTATTTAATGACCAAACTGACCTTAGGGTAAGGTATAGGGGTAATTCTTATCTTGTCATCATCTATCTTTGGACATTTCTAGAAATAACTTTTTAAAAAATTAACTATCTCTTTCCCAAGTCTAAAAGTATATCACTTCTAATTTTCTTAATTAAGTCCATAACTTTGAAGTTTAACAATAACTTTCACAATATGTACCACTAAAACTCTAAGAATGAACTTTCATGGGCAAAGTGAATTTTTTTTGTACCTTTGGAAAACATGAAATTTACATTGAATTTGTTTTATTTTGATACCAAAGATAAATCCAAATTCATAAATTACCATCACAAAGCATAATTTCAAATATTTGTGTACTCAAACTTTGTAAAATCTAAGCCATAGATGGCAAAAGAAGAAGTCGACTTACCAATAATGGATGGGGCACAATGGGCATTTGAATTTCGCAAAGATAAGAACATAATACATATATTGATGTATGATTTTGTAAAACTAGAGTGTTTTTGTCATGAAATATAATGTGTTGATGTACTTTTAAAAAATTCTTGTCAAATGCATAAACAACTAGTAAACCCACAAAAAAATTAAAACAATGACAATAATCATGACTAATAAATGAATGCATTTACTATATTTCAAATTTCACTTGAAACATTTGATGATTCATATTCATCAAACAAAATGTTTTGGTCCACCCAAGTGTATGTTCAAGATGACATTGTTATTATAATTATTTTTTGTGTATTTCCATTCAATTTATAATTTATAAAATTACTCTAAAGTGAATAAGAAATTACATTATATGAAAACATGAATCAATGATTACAAAAAATTATGATCATATATGTCACCAATTTAATCATTTTTCTTATTTAGTTGTGGTTTTTATGAATAATTATTTGAAGGTTTAATTAATGATAATTACAATAAATTAAATGTTTCAATTAATTTTACATTAAAACATAAGATACCTAATATAATTAGCAACCATGTTCCTCACCCAAAAAAAAAGTGTTTGAAATTTTGTGTGATCATAATTTTTGCATATGAATTTTGATTGTAATTTTTTTAATTATAAAATTGTAACTCTTTTTAAGATCTTTTCAAATATATATAAAAACAAACATGAAATGATTATGATTGCAAAAAGGTTCCGATCATTTGTTTCTTTAAGGAATTTAAACCTTTCCCAAGAAAAGTACATTGCTCCTCAAGGAAAGTGCCTTTCTCCCCCGGGAACAATCATGTTTGTTGGGGGGGGGGGCGGAGAAGGAATTTAAGTTGCTTTAGGGAACAATTTTTAAAAAAAAATTCCTATAAAACAATCATGTTTTGGGGAGAAGGAACTTAAATTGGCCCAAGGAATAACTTAAACCTTTTTGTTTTTGAGGGTGAAAGAACTTAGTTGTCATGGGGAGCAATTTAAACCTTTTTCCCCCACGGAACAATCACATCCCTGAAAAAATGAATTCTTTTCCTCTAGGAACATGGTTGTACCCCAAGACAACTTCAGCTTTTACTCCTTACAAAATGTGGTTGTTCTTGAAATTAACTTAAACCTCTTTCTCTTTCTAAAACATGATTGTTCCTTGAGCCCTTGCTCCCTCAGGAACATGGATCTCTTTTAAAGAATTGTTCTCGACAACTAACTTAAAAAAAATTGTCCAAGGACAATTTATCTTCATCCATTTCAATCATGGATGAAAAAAATAAATTTAGAAAATGTTCAAATCTAAAACCTTTGGGCTATAAGGAGGATTCTAACCATTGCATTAAATTGGATAAAAATATTTTAAAACATTAATCATTGTGTGATTATAATAAAAAAATCTGATATTTTTTCTCTTGTTGGGCACTATATTATATTGTATTGTAGTTGTGTTGAACTTGATGCCTCAAGTAATTCGTTGTTACTTTTAGTGTTTATTGTAATAATCAACTGTTATACATTTCACACTTGAAAAATTCAACCAATTGTAAGCGAATGTGTAGATCAAAATTCAAAAATCACCATTTTCACACATAACATCCAAAAAATGTTATTTATAATTTTATGATTTCATACTTGAGTTTGATTTTCAATGTTGGTTCTTTGGTTAATTCTATATACCTATGTATACTTAAGTCTTTAGCTTGAAGGTCAAATAAAATGAAAGAATTCGTACTAATCAACTTTTGAAGATATTTATTTACAAATAATCATGATTGCATGGTCTATTATTTTTAGAAATTTAAAATTCTCATGATTGTTAATTTTTTTTTAATCACCTAAAGTTTCATATAAGAAGAGAACCACCCAACATTCATTGGTTAAAACCTAAATAAAATTCAGTCACTTTTAAACATTATGAATATATATGTTGTCATAAAACTGAATTAAAATTTTCAAAAACATATATTTAACATTTCTCGAATAATACATCTCAAAATGGACTTTCTAAACTAGGCCAACGTTTGTGTACTCACAATCCACAATACTTATGATAATAGGCTCATAAATTTGCATCATGGTCATGATCTATGTTAAATATGGGTCTCAATTTTTTTCTTTTGGAATGGTATAATGAATGTAAGCTTAAAGTGGACTAATTCAATAAGAATTAGATCTTTGAAGTGAACCTAGAGACATGTGACCTAAATTGTTCCATTTTTTAAAAAAATCACATAATTGAAAAACTTTGAATTAGTGTTTGTAAACGTTGATAATATATAGTATTTTTAAGGGAGAATTTTCTTGAATCCACGAATGTTAAAGACTTTTCAAGAGAAATGACTTACTTTACAATATGAAAAGGACAAAATAAGTTTTTTCCATCCCTAAACCCTAAACCCTAAACCCCTTTCCTCAAGAAGGTGAAGTGTATTCAATTAAGAGGATAAAGCAAAGGGTGAAATATCCGAGTGTGGGGATGTTCCCAAAATGCAAAAAGCTTTAGGATAGGCGCATTTTTGAAATTAGGGCGCCTAATACTTGATCGAGTCTTGCATCACATTTGGAGAATGTGTTTGTGTCCATGGGCCTCAATCCCCATTGTAAAAGCACAAGAACTTAAAACATGCTTAGATCATGAGGCCTAGGAGGGGGATGCTAGTATCATAATTTTCAATTTGGTCTTCATAAAATAGATTATAAAAGGTTCCAGTTCTCATCTTTTTAATTTAAAAAAAATTATACATCGAATTAGGGTATCACTATTTTTATTAAAAAATTTAACCGATTCTCATGATGCTAGTTTTCATAAATTTGAAAAAACTTGGTTATCAATTGGTGGTTCTCAGCAACTCATTATTAGTTTTTAAAAAATAAAAAATATATTTTTTTTTTAAATGTCTAATTTTTCCTCCAAATACCAACAAAGTGGTGAGAAACTTTAGGGGGCAATATAAAAACTAGCAACATTAAAAAAAATGTAGAACTAAGGCTATGAATTCAAAGAACCGTCCTGGTAACCGCCGAGGAGGTTTGATGTTCGATCCCTGTTTTCCACAACCTGCCCAACACTGGTTCTTAAGAGCCGTAGTCCTTAAGAGTGGGAGGGATGGTATGGCCTAGTATAGGCGTACGATCCTTAGAGTAGGTCTAAGACCCCTAGCCGTCGCTCCTGTGGTAAGCCTCTTTGCGTCCGGAGTCGACAGGAGGCAGCCGGAGACGTCGTCTGCCGATTTTGCGTGGCGAGAAACTGCGAGCGCAGCGTGGTTGGTTCTTGGAGAAACAATGCTCAAGAGCTCGCTTTCTCTAGATCTTTTGTTGCAGTCTCTTTTCTTCGGTTTCTTTTCTCTCTGAAATTGCGATTCCGTTTTCATTGTAAACTACCTTAGAGCTGCGAGCAGACCTGTTGTGTAGTTTGTTTCCGTCTGTTTTTACTTCTCCTTTTGCTGGCTGTCTGGCTTTTTACTGCTTCGAGGCTTTGTGCCGATCCACCCAACAGACAGATCTACTACTCTCCATCTCTGAAGTATCGCCGCTGGTTACCATGGCTCTGAAGAAAGCAAACACGATCATTCAACAGAATCCGCTTGTTGTCTTCAGGTGCAACTACTGCTGCATGGCTTTCTATAATACTCGACGATCTCTGTTCCATTGCATGACTTCGAATTTTTGTTGCTCAAATTTTTTTGGGGGCACTTTGGTGGGTTGGGGTTGAGGATGCAGCAAGTCGTACTGTCCTTACTGCAGGAAGGTGAAGGAGCTTCTCAAAAGCCTAGGAGCCAACGCCAAAGTGATCGAAGTTGATCAAGAAAGTATGGGCATGCATCTGTCGCCACCATCATCATTATCAATTGGGTTTGAAGAATTCTTGTGTTTTTGTATGCATGCAGCTCTCTTGACTTTTGCACGCTCCCTAAAGCCTAAACCTGTATACAGGCCCCAGGAGGCCTTTATTTCTATTCCTTCATGAATCTGACATGAGAGAATTGTTTTGGGGTGGAAACCTAAAGAGGATGGAGGTGAATTGCAAGCAGCCCTAGGAGAGATCTCTGGGCAACAGACTGTCCCCAATGTGTTCATTGGTGGCCAACACGTAGGTGGTTGTGATGGTAAGCTTTCAGGTTTTGCCTTTCTCTGCAAATTTCTCTGTGTCTCCAGACTCCTTCATGGGTCCTTCAAAAACTTCCTACTCCTCCTTCACAAGAGAAGGGGAATTTTTAGACGACCTTGGTCTTGACTCCTTTAACTATTTAATAGGCATTTGGATTTTTTCTGAACATTAAACTTTATTTCAAATCCATCTCTTGCAGCTACTGTGGCAGCAAACAACAAAGGGACGTTGGTACCTCTGCTGAAGGATGCTGGTGTACTCAAGAATGAGAAGGAGTAAGGGATGTGATCAAGGGTCTGAGCAAAGACAGTCTAGGTTTTTCTCAACTTGGGTGGATACAACAGACCTTCCTACCCTTCCTGTGTATCACAGGTAAGAAATGATGCCACATGCCTGCATCATACTGGAAAATTGCTGCTTGCAAAGAAGCTGATTCTGCTGCTGCTTGCACAGCTGAGTGTGCAGAATTTACTGGACAACAATCTGATCAAGTATGTCTTGAACAAAAATCTTTCAATGCTCTACAATCAATCCAGGCTTTTGCTTTTTTTGGCGGCATTGGAAATGATTGATTGTGTGTGAACTCCTTCCATTTCATGCATGAATTTCTTGTATTTCTGGGTGTCTGGATTGTGCAGCTTGTTTTTTTTTTTTTAATTTTTAAATTGTGACATTGGGATGATAAATTGCATGATTGCATGGACTCCAATATTCCACTTACATAGGAAATATTGACAAGGATATCCACCACCCAACATGTTTTGATTGGCCAAATTTTCATTTGACAGTAACATGCAAATTGATATTGTTCATGGATATCTACACATTGAATTTGTTTAATATGTGATTATGAAGTTGCTATAATTTTTCATTGCTATGTGACAATTCATGCTAGAGTCAATGCAAATGATTTGGTTATCTGCCTACTTGGGCCCGACATTGTTGCACACTACTGGTGACAATGAAATGATGAAAAAATAGAATTATTGATTTTGTGATCCATTTGAATGACATTGTATGCAACTTGAATTCAATTCAATTTCAGAAAAAATTAAATTGAACTCAACAATATTGAATTAAAGTCAAATTCAATTGAAGAGAAATGCAATCAAATTGGTGCATCCAATGTATTGAAAATATGTTCATCAATTTCATCATCTATGACTATGGTGTTAAATAAAAGACAACTTTGAAAAAAAAAAGCTTTTGCATTCCATTCCATTCAAAGTGAATTTTAAATCAAAATCTATTTTGGTACGACAAGACCTATTAGTGGATTCTAAGCTTGTTTACCCTATACCAACTTCAGATGTTATTGTTGTCATTGGAGTTGAAGAACATAGTTTAAGTTTGTTTTGTTTGTCACATTGAGACTCTACCCAAATCATAGTTCTCTCTCTCCCTCAAATTCTAACTTGACCTCAATCATGATTCATGCAACCCAGTTTAGGTAGAGCGACTAAACCCAAGTTTCATATGTTGTCCTTTTGAATGATAGTTCCAAATTAAAATTCATTTAACTAATTTCCAAGTAAAGAGGAATGAAAAGGTCTTTTGTTACATTTGTGTCTTTTCAAAGATTTTTTTTGCAACACCATAATCATAATAGATTTTCAAAAAAAATTCGTCAATTTTTTTCCTTTTTTTTCTTTTCCCAATTCAATGCATTTGAATTCAATTCAAATTTCAAATTTTGTGCAATAGTCATTCAATATTTATTATTCAAATGGAACTTAATTTTCACAAAATCAATTATTTTTCCATCAAAGTAACTACTCAATAATGCAGAGCCCATGTTCGATTAGTTGGGTAAGGAGTTGGACACTTGGGTAATGAGTTCACAATTGAGCCAACAACACAAGTCACACTAGTGATGAACTTAATTAGGAACATCTTCATGTTGGGTAGATGTACAAGTACACTAATTACAAAAGTTAGTGTCATGTATGTGATAAAAATGACATTAAATTCATGGGATTGTTTCTTTATTAATTCAAGGAGTTTGTCAAATTAATTTTCCCTATTAGTGTAAAATCTCAATCAAAAACATTTCTGAATGAATTTAGAGCTGCCACACAACACTCTAAACCCACCCTAAACCCTAAACCCTAAACCACCCTGGTTCCTTAGGGACTCAAACAAACCTGTAAACACTTTGTGTCACAAGAATGTGGCTTTACTTGACATGGAACAAGTGGCAACAAATCAGCTCTTGTAAACAAAGGATGGGTGGGTGAGCTCTTGTCACAAGAGTACCACTAGTGGTAAAAATGGTCCCACTTATCTACATGAAACAGGGGATTTTGCCTTCAGTGAAGGCAGATTTGCACATGAAACAAGGAGTTTGCCTTAGTGAAGTTGTACTTATCCATTATATCACTTTGTAGAATTTTTAATGTTATAAATATTTTTTTTAAAAATTTGATCAATTGCAAAGAGACCTAAAAAAAAACTCTTTTTTTCACAAGTTTAAAAGTGGTTTAGTAATAATATCATTACAACAAAAAATAAGTGTCCATGTACGTAAAGTGATTTCACGTGTCCATATACACCAAGTGATTTCATTAAATTTTGAGTGAATTTCATTACATTTCGTTGTCGCTTAAAAGGTCGTATTGGGCAAGCCCCAACATGGAAAGTAGTAAAATCTTTTTTAAAAAAATCCAAATCAATGATAAATAAATAAATAAATAATAATAATAATGACATTATATTTTGTATGGAAAAAAAAGTATATTCTTCGGAATGCGTCGATCTCGAGTAGGAGGATCGTGGCCGTTGGTGGAGGGTGAGCATCTCCTTTGCTGACTAGTCACAAATTGTGCGTAAAAAATTCGCTCTTCTCCTTCTCTTCGTCAGCTTTTCTCGTTTTGTGGATTTCTTAGCTGCGGAGGTTTTTTTTTTTTTTGGCTGAAAATCGGAAACACGATGTTGTCGTCTGTGTCCGCTTCTGTTGTTCTCGTTTCTTGATTCCCCGTTCATGTCTCACATTGCTGTTGCTGCTGGTCCACGAGAAAAGAAGTGAAGAATCCGCATTGGAACATAATAATACTGCGTCAATTCTGATCCTATTTTTGGTAGCATTCGTTGTCCGTGTTTGATCCATCTCTACTCTCTCTGGTGTTTTGATTTTTGTTTGTTTGTTTTTTTTTTGGTGCGTTCTTGTGAAATTTATTATTTCGTGGAGAGAAGCGTTGTTTTTTTGTTTTTTTTTTTTTTTTTTTTTTTTTTTGGGTGCGTGTGTGTGTCGGGGGAGAAAAGAGAGAAGAGGAGTGCGAAGGTTTGGAGGTTTTCCGTTTTGTGGAATTGCCTATGACGACGACGATGCTGCCGGCGGTTGCGAATGGAGGATCGGAGACAAGAGGAGCGAAGAAGAGAGCAGAAGGAGTACTGGTGCGTGATATTTCTTTTTACAGTTCTGTACAGGAGAGTAGACTGGGGCACGAGCCTCCGTTGCCATCTGTTTTTCATGGAAGTTTCAAGCTTGTTCATGGACCGCCTTCGTCTGCCGCGGGAAACGCCGCGGAGATCGAGAAGCTTTTTCCGTGCCTCTTTGGACAACCTTCAGTGGAGCTTATCGCCAGTGAAAGAGTGTCGTATTACGACAACCAGAAGCTGAAGATCGGCGTGGTTTTGTCTGGCGGACAAGCTCCCGGTGGCCATAACGTTATTGCCGGCATCTTTGATTACCTTGAAGAGCATGCCAAGGGGAGTATCTTGTATGGATTCAGAGGAGGTCCTGCAGGGATTATGAGGAACAAAGTCGTGGTCATCACTGAGGAGTTTCTTTTCCCTTACAGAAACCAGGGCGGTTTTGACATCATTTGCAGTGGGCGAGACAAGATTGAGAAGTCGGAGCAGTTTAAGCAAGCAGAGGAGACAGTGAAGAATCTGGACTTGGATGGACTGATTGTCATCGGCGGTGATGACTCCAACACTAATGCTGCACTCTTGGCAGAGTATTTCAGGTCCAAGAATTTGAAGACCCGTGTCATTGGATGCCCTAAAACCATCGACGGAGACCTGAAAAGCAGTCATGTGCCTATCAGCTTCGGATTTGATACAGCCTGCAAGATTTACTCTGAGATGATTGGCAACATCATGGTGGATGCCAGATCAACTGGCAAGTATTACCATTTTGTGAGGTTGATGGGTCGGGCAGCCTCCCACATCACCCTTGAGTGTGCTCTCCAGACACATCCTAATGTTGCAATCATCGGTGAGGAGGTCAATGCCCATAGGCAAACATTGAGGCAGGTAACAAACCAGATTGCTGATGTTATCTGTCAAAGGGCTCAACTTGGGAAGCATTACGGTGTGGTTCTTATACCAGAAGGCCTGATTGATTTCATCCCAGAGATTCAACACCTCATTGCAGAGCTCAATGAAATCCTTGCAACAGGTAGGTGTGATGAAGTAGGACACTGGAAGGAGAAACTTGCCCCTCCGTGTCGGGCACTTTTCAGCTCCCTCCCCCATAACATTCAGGAGGAGCTTTTGCTTGAGCGAGATCCTCATGGCAATGTGCAGGTTGCAAGGATTGAGACAGAGAAGATGCTCATCTCAATGATTGAGACTGAGCTTCACGCAAGAAAGCATGAGGAGACTTTCACAGGCACTTTCAAGGGTCAGGCACATTTCTTTGGGTATGAAGGTCGATGTGGCATGCCCACGAACTTTGATGCAACATACTGCTATGCACTTGGATTTGCATCTGCTGCACTCCTCCACACAGGACAGACAGGTCTGATTGCATCCATAGGTAATTTGACGGCACCATCAAAGGACTGGACTGTTGGGGGAACAGCTCTCACAGAGCTCATGGATGTGGAGCGCCGGAAAGGCAAATTCAAGCCTGTGATCAAGAAGGCCATGGTGGAGCTTGATGGTGCTCCATTCAAAAGGTTTGCATCTCTGCGGGATCAATGGGCAGTGAAAGACTCTTACTTGAGCCCTGGTCCTATCCAGTTTTCAGGCCCAACTGCAAATGACACCAATTACACACTCAAGCTTGAGCTTGGAACTCTAGATGCCTGAGTCCAGAAGTCAGAATTTTCTGAAGGCCTATAATGATCTTGTCCAAGACTTTCTGGATCTTCCTCAATATATGCAAGGTTTCTCAAAATGTGGAGGATGACTGCCTTGTTCAAATGGTATGCTTAAAGGATATGTTCAGGGTGCAGAAGACCCCAACCATTACCCCCTATGCAGGCCACTCTATGCCTTAGGCTTAGATGCTTTGCTTGCACAGTCACAAGCTAAAATAAAATGAAACTTTCCTCCCAAGCTCATTGCAGCTTGAATGAATGAGGATATGATTTCCAATTTTGATTAGCTATATCTATTGAGTGCTAGCCAAAGTCATTACTGAATCTTTGCACTGCCACCACAGAAACTCTGTGTGATGGAAACTCTCAGGACACAGATGTTTGTATGATGATTCACCTATTTTTCTGCAAAGATTATTATGTGCTGATCTACACTCAACTCACTGTAGGGAGTGGATGGAGTCAGTGGGGGAGTCATGGCAGCTTGCCACTGCCATAGGTCATGGTTTTCAGACTTTGTGAGTGATGCTCATAAGCTTTATGACTGCACTTGTTTCTTGTTGTGTTAAATTTTGGTTTTGCTGGACCTAACAGAACGTGCACCTCAAAAGTGTTGTTATTGTGCAGTCTCATATAATAATCCCCACAGCTCTTTCTTCGGTTTCTAGAGATGGGATAGATCTGAGCAAGCAAACAATCGGTAGGTTGTAATGACAATTTGAGAGCCTCAAGTGTATTTTGAGGTTCCGGTCATGAATTATGTCCTCATGTGGAGAAGGCTTTGTGTCTGGCTGCTCAAGCATTTTTAATTGCACTAATGTGAACGCTGCAGTTGGTTTCCAAAGTCTTGACAACCCTTTCATTTACAGAAATTCAAAAATCCATGCACTGAATTGTTTGACAGAGCTTTCAGAAACAAATGTGATGGAAAGGTGGAGACAGAACCTCATTTGCCCACCTCAATTTTAGCAGGAAAATAACAAAAGGAGAAAACTGCATAAGAAAGTATCTGATGTATCATCTTTCAAAATACTCTTCTTCCAAAGCTCTAAACCCTAAACCCTAACACTACCATATGGATTGCATTCCTAAACTCAACTACAAAAGAAAATCCCCTTCTTCTCCAAGAGATTTGTGTTCATAATTAATTATTTGGCTGCTCTTTTTAAACCCTCCCCAGTCCCTTCTTCATTTTCTCATGACAAAATTGATATAACAGAAAGACTGGAATTGCATGAGAACAGGAAGCAAGCTCTGCTTCTCTAGCGTAAGCTCTGTTTCAAGCAAGTTCATCTGCTGGCAGCACTTGCAATCTTTGCTCCAAGCATGCAGAGACCCACTGAGGTTCCAAGCAAATTCTGCTGCAAGCACACTTAAATACTCCAAGCGTGCAGAGCCCCATCCTTCCAAGCAAGTTCTGTTGCAAGGCTCTGAGTATGCAGAGCGCATCCTTCCAAGGTGTAAGCAAGCAAGGAAGCTTTGCTCTGAGCAATCAGAGACCTGGATCCTTCCAAAGCATGAGAGACAAATCATACGCATGCGTTCCTCATGCGAGTGTGGTTTTGTGTTGTTGCCATTTGCACCTTGGATATTATTGCTTTTTTATCATCATCTTCTAGAGTAGGTGGTGATCCTGGAACTGACTCCCATCATCCAGTAGAGACAAGAGCAAAATCTTGAGGATGATCATTGGTTCCTCTCTGCATGTGATATAACTTTGATTTTATGTTTCCTGTGAACTTCTCTTGTTGTAGACTTCCTCGGCCACTTGATCCATGTCAAGCTCCTGGGAAGAAAAGTGTGTCCTGGTTTGGACAGTTGCAAAGTGTTGATATCAGAGATTTGGTGGGTACTTAGCTAGCTAGCAAGCAAACTCCGAGAGTTCCTTGCTCAGTTGTTCAGCCACTTCGTCCATGGAAGGTCGTTGCTCTGGAGAAGAGTTTGTACATCGAAGAGCAAGATGAACAACTTTGAGCATGCGAGAAGAGTAGTTGTTTTCTATAGAAGTCGAGACCGCTTGCTGTTCCTTCAGGAAACGAGAATCAAACAGATCAGAGCAGGTCTTGGTGGTAGTGGTGGTCTTCCTCAACCGAGTTTTCACCCAAGCTACGAGGTTGAAGCTTCTTCCTCGGGAAGGATCTTTCCCTGTAACAAGCTCCAACAACAACACGCCGAAGCTGTAAACATCGCACTTCACAGTAAGTCTGAGGGACTTGGAGTATTCAGGAGCTATATAAGCTCGTGTACCCGCAAGGAAAGTGGTAATGTGCGTCTTGGAAGAATCCAGAATTTTTGCGAGACCGAAATCCCCGACCTTCGCTTCGAAATTGGTGTCTAACAAAATGTTGCTGGCCTTCACATCTCGATGTATGATTCTGGGTTCACAGTTATGCAGATAAGCCAGAGCTTGTGCAGCTCCGGCTGCGATCTTCAGTCTGGTTTGCCAATCCAAGCATTTCTCTCTCCCGCCCCTGATGTAGTTGTTCAAGCTCCCGTTCTGGAAGTACTCGTAAACCAGCAGCTTCTGTCCCGAGTCCTTTGTTCTGCAGTACCCAAGTAGACGTACGAGGTTTGTGTGCTTCACGTTGCCGATGGTTTCGATCTCCGCTCTGAACTCTCTGTCATTTCGCTTGCCTCTTCCGTTTAGCTTCTTCACTGCTACCACTGTGCCGTCTGGAAGCGATGCCTTGTAGACCTGGGCACCCAACAACAAAAAACCAAAAACCCACGCACGCACCCAGATGGGTTTTAGGGAATGTCAAGCTGATCTACAATTTTGCAAAGCTTGTAAACTTTGCAAACTACCGATCTTGCAACATGAAGCTCTTACAAGATCCGTGCAGTGTAGTGTGTTCTTCTTCACCAGTGCATTGTTGTTTTTGTTTCTGCACGTACCTTCGCATAAGCTCCGACGCCTATCCGGTGCTTTCTGCTGAATCCGCCGGTTGCAATTCTGAGCTCCTCGTAAGTGAAGGTGACGGCGTTGGACTTAAGAAGAAGCGATTGGGTGAGAGCCGCCGGCCTGTGGGTGGAGCTAACAACTGTCGGAGATTCTCGATATCTTCGTGGTGGAGCAGCAACAGCAGCAACAGCAGCTGGGATGACCGAACGATCAACAAAAAACAGTTTTTTCCATCTCCTCAAACAACTCCAAAAGAAGGCGCACAGTTGTGCACCCAAGTAGAGTGCCAAGGACAAAACACAAGACGAAAACAGAAGAAGCGATGGCAGAGCTATAAATCCCAGATGTGCCCCCTCTTCTTCTTCAACTGCAGCATCCAATTGATTAAGTAGGAACCAATCCACATGAGTTCTCATCTCTCACAATCTCACAATTTCCACATCGCTCATCACCCCCCACCCAACAACCCAAATCCTCGTCCACCCAACGCAACAAATCCTTCAACAAAAATTCCTCACCAAATCTCTCTCAATCTCTCTCTCTCTCTACAGACCATTGATTTCTCGACTGTCAAGAGCCCCCAGGGGGAAAAACAACTCTGCCTCTCCTGCAAAGCACTGTTTCAATTTCATCAATGCAAATTCGACGTAAGTTTTTGCAAAATCGACATAGCCCACTCTCAAAACAATTGAATAGTACTCTCGCAATTTCAGCAATTCCAATTTGGTGTCGGTTTTTGCAAAATTGACACAGACTGTTCCCAAAAAAAATTGAAAAAATAAATATATGAAAGAAGAAGGTGAAAACAAAAATGCAATCTGACGACTACTGATGTCTCAAAGGAGCTCAAAAGAGGAGTTGTAGGCCCAAGGACTTTGACAAGGATTTCAAAATCAATCAACGTAGGTTGTTGCAAAATTGACGTAGCCCACTCTCAAAACAATTGAACACAATATATATCTAAGAAAGAAAAAGGTGGAAGAAAAAGAAGAAGAAAGCAATTTGATGACTACTTCTGTCTCAAAGGAGCCAAAGAGATGAGATGAGTTTCAGGCCAAAGAGGGAGCTCAGAGCCTGTTGCTTTGAGCTCAATGAACTTGTAACCAAAAGCTTTAAGATGGTGGGTGGGTAGCCAGCCAACCAGCCAGAGTGTGTGAGAGTGAGAAGAGAGAGTGTAGTAGAGACTAGTGCACAGAAAGGGTGAGTGAACAATATTATAAAGGTGCTGGGGTTTTTTTTTTCTGGTGTATTTTTGAGGTTTTTTTTTATAAAATTATTTTAATTTATAAATTTTAGTGGCAGTGGTTGGGAAGAGGCAAAGAGGGGCCAGAGTGAACCAGCACCCCCCAATGTACCATGAAGGATGGATGGATGGTAAGGATGGATGGATGGATGGTAAGTTATGCATTTGTTTTTTTTTTTTTTTTTTTTTCATTCAGGTGATGTAGCCCACAACTGGCGGGCATCCCAAAAAGGATTTATCCTCGGCGGCATCAAGTTTTGGGAAAACTGTCAAAACAGTAGAGTAATAAGAGTGTTGTAAAGTGTGCACGGATAAGGTGAGTGACAATCAAGTGGGCTGCGGTTTTTTTT
>Ga0209208_10004125_pt1 | contig 20707 bp, 16 predicted proteins | sample S1TSphfallax_3_FD_187694 | JGI IMG/M metagenome (GOLD analysis project Ga0209208, IMG submission 187694) | Host-associated microbial communities from peat moss isolated from Minnesota, USA - S1T2_Fd - Sphagnum fallax MG (SPAdes) (version 2) | ecosystem: Host-associated > Plants > Peat moss >...
TGCTACTACCACCACCACCACTACTACAACTATTATTTGTTACAAACTTGCTGAACCATGCAATGCTCAAAAACGCTTTTGTTCTTTTTTTTTTAGGCACCTCACTCAAAATGCTTTACACCAAAAGTCCTTCACAAAAGTTAATCACCAAAAAACAATCGAAGAGACCCCACTTCCACAAACTAACATCTTTCAACTCTCTAGTTAGCAAAACTCAACACAAAATAAGAAAATTTCCCTCTACACAAACAACACAATACTCCCACTTTTACTACTACTCCTCCTCTCCTCCTCCTTCTACTACTACTGCTTCTTTTACTTCTTAGAAACTTGCTCCCATGCAAGACTCAATAACTCATCTTGGAGCTCTCACCCAATACACCAATATCCCACATTGGGTCATGGAAGAAAGCCTTCCCACAACCCTTGTAGTCAATACTCCAAAACCAAAACCTTTCCCCCCCTCACATACACCACCCACACAAAACTCTCCACTACTATTACAACAACTACCACTACCACTACTACTACTACTACAACTATTTCTTGTTACAAAGTTACTCCCATGGAATGCTCAAGAACTCATTTTTTTGAAGCTCACCCACTACACAAATACATCATTACTTGATGTTCAAGATATACTACTACTACTACCACTAGTACTATTTATTGTTACAAAGTTGCTTCCCGTGGGATACTCAAGAACTCATTTTGAAGCTCACCCACTTCATAAATATTTCATGTCTTGATGGTGAAGATATCCTACTACAACAACAACAACTACTACTACTACTACTACTACTATTTCTTGTGACAAAGATGCTTGCTTCCCATGGAATGCTGAAGAACTCATTTTGAAGCTCACCACCCACTGACATAAATATGTCATCCCTTGATAGTGAAGAAAGACTTCTGACTCTTTGATCAATGCTCCAAACTATTTACTTTGTTGGTCTGTCAACTTCCCCCAGAACTTGAACCAGAAGGGAAAATGAATGCCTATTAAAGAGTTATTGCCTGGCACAATACCCAATAATTCAATCTTCCCCCAAAAAAAAATAAAAATTCTCTTCATCTTTCACTAGGGTTGCAACTTGCAAGAGGAACTTTGAAAGCAAAACAAAATAAGTTAAAGAGTTGTTTATCAAGCAATCAAGTTATAGCAACAACAAGACCGCACAAGGCTGATGATCATTATCATGACAATTTTTGGAACTTTTTTGTTTGTGGAAGTATTTACTTGTGGAAATTTTCAGATTACAAATGATGAATCACAAATTGATACACTTTGTATTCAAAGTAACAAAAGCATGTGTGCCCTTTTTTTTTTCCCCCATTCAATTACCAAATGTATATAGCCTTAAGGTTGAGTTTTGTTGAATCAGAACCTACAAATCAATTTTCATGAATTGTTTGTCATTAGTAGTTAATATTAATTTAGAATTTAAATAAAACGGTATGAAAACAGATGAAAATGCCCTTTATTGAATTATAGAATGAGTCAAAAATGAAATTCATACAATGGTGGTAGGGGCTTTCCATTTTCTTAGCCTTCTAATAAATTTTCAAATATGATAAAAGATTGTAATTTTAAATGAATGTCGATTTATGTTCGAGAAAACCCCTTTTTCCAAAAAAAAAATATTTTAGGGTTGTGTTTTAGATAACGTGGGCCAATGTGGATGAACAAAAGAGTAGCTTGAAAAACTAAGAAATCTTTGAGAAGTTTCAAGGAAATAAAAGAGAAGCAAACAAATAGAGTGTTAAGATTATGGTCCTCATGATTAATTCAATAAGGCAAAACAATCCATCCATAATTTAAAATAGGAAAGTTTGGTGAACCATTTTCATTCAATCCAGAATAATATTTTAACTAGTTTCTAGATTTAAAGCTATTCCCTTTTCAACATCACCCATGGTTGTTACAATGGAACTAAAGAAATTAGCATGAATGAAAATGGACTATGATTTTTTTTTAAATTTAAAACAATGGGATATATAATCCTTTGGATATCGCAACAAATTGAGAGCATGTCCATACATGTATGTAGTGGCATACTTGATAAACCATAAGCTCAAGCATAAATGGACACAAAAAACCTAAATCCATTATGTGGTTATATGTGAACAAGAGATGTATAGTCATTAATGTGCTATTTCCCTTTCAATGTAATCTTTTCACTTCATCTTGGGAATTCAATTTAAGATCCATGTTAGTGTTTGAAATTATTTGAATTCATCAAAAAGTGGAAATGCATCCAAACTTGGAACAACAAGAGTAATTCTCATAAAATCCTTCCCATATGTAACAAAGTGAAAGTAAATAATGTTTTCATCACCTATTTTACATACTTCCAAAGATTAAAATGGAGGAAGACCTTTCCCAATTCCCCTAAATTGGCTACAATCATAAACAACCCTCCATATGTGACAATTTGAAAGCTTACAAAAAAATATAAGAGTGTAGGTAAATGGGTTTTTGTTTGCAATTTTCCGTAGTTAACTTCTTGTGTATTAGATATTCATCACTCAAGCTTCATTATTTTCAAAAAGTGATTAAAATCATTGAGAGTTTAAAGTATTGTGATTACATTTATGGATTGGGTGTGTCAATTGGTTGACATGGATAGAAATTTAGAAATAACAAATGCATAAAATAGTCCACATGGTGTTAATAGACATCTAGATGAGTTGTTTCGTCCTTTAACCTCTTCAAAAGCAAAGATCACATAATTATGGTGAAACAAGATTCTAGAGAGGTTTACATACAAAGGTTTAGCTGAATATTTCATAGAATCTATGGGCTCCCATTTGCTTGTTTCAAGATTATGTTCTTGTTTTAATTGAAATCCATAGGATATTGGTTAAATTTCATCTCTTGTGTTATTGCATTTGTATGTGTTCTCTCAATCCAAAACAGGACCAAATATTGCGTAAATTAATCATGTTTTTAATCACACTTACATAAACTTTTCCATTGGTGATGATTCCAACCAATTATGTTTAAACGAAGGCATGCGATTGAATGTTATTGGGTAATAAACTTACCTTAGTATATATATAGATGCAGAGATAGTGTGAAGACAAGAGGGACTTGAAGGACTACAACAACGAGTCAACATATCGCAATGTGATAAGCATATCGATCTAGGAGAAGTTGGCATGTGGAAAGGAAGCATACTAGTCTATAGCAAGTCAATTTGTAGTCGGTCGGCATGTAGATCAACAAACAAACATGCATATGCATTCGACCCTTTGGCAAGTTGATGATTAGCCAAGTCAACAATGATAGCTAGTTATGAAATGGTTCCAATTTGTTAAGAGCCATAACCATTGCATTAGGGCATACCCCACCTGTGCTTAGTAAGTGTGACCCTGCAAAAATATTTCTCACATCCATTTTTAGTTATTTACTTTTTTTGCAACCCCACCACCCATAGAACTGAAACCGAGACTGCAAATAGGTGAGAATTACTAATAGCAAAAAACCACCTGGACCAACCGTTATGATTGGCCAATGAAAAACAAGGAGCAGCAGTCAGATCATATTTATTACACTCTTCTCTCGCAGGTGCACAGCTTTGCTGCGCCTTTCACCAGCCTCAGCAAACTGAGGAAATTCGTCGCAGTAAAACCAATTTCCTGAGCTAAACCAGCACATTTTGACTTTTCTTCATCCAATTTCAATGTGCAAGGTCACATACTGAGCACCAAGTGGGGGATATTGCTCTTAGGAGTATCAGAGGGGAGGAGACAGACTCTTTGTCATCATTGGGGGGCGGGGAAAATGAATGTCTACACCTAAATTTTGTAAGGCTCCAAATAATACAATGATAACTTCGATATGAGGTGTGTGTTTGCATTTTGTGCATTGTGTTTGTGCTTGTGATGCATGAGATCGTAAGATTGTGGCCTTGGATGTTTTCTCGAAAATTTAGTGTAACTTCAGCTTGAAAATAAGAGCACAAAAGTGAAATGAAGACTAATATAGTTGAGGAAAGTTTACAACTCAAGCTGTCAAGTCCGTGGTACTTAGGGTAATGTAATGTGCAAGTACCCAATGACTATTCTTTGGAAGATAAATGTCTTACGGAAAAGGATAGCTCACCAATGTATGCAAGCATGTGTGAGCCTAAAATAAATGTATAGCAAGGCAACGTACACTAGTCTCAAGGTTGACCAATTAAAGTAAAGAGCACAAGCTTCAATAACACCTCAAGAAAAAAACGGTGTATGGTGAAAGTAAGAGTAGAGATTTTTTCGTCATATTGACCTTAGATGATCTTGCTATAGTGAGGTAGGAATGGATCTACCACACTTGCAACTCATGTTGGCTGTTACAAAATTCTCAATAGGGCAAGTAGTGAAAAAAATCAAAGAAAAAAAACAGATCTCAGGCTACTAAGAGGAGGATTTGCTATTGCTAAGATGAACCCCAAAACAAAGTTCAAGACGCATTTGTATATATATCATTCAATCAATTTATGTTGCCTTCAATTTCGAAAGAGGTATTCTTGCGGAGTTGATCAATGTGAGGTAAGTGTGCATTGAGATTTTCCATATGGCATTTATCCCATCAGAGGCTCAATAATTATAACTTGAAAGCTGGAATTCATACAAATCTACTACAACGACAAAACAGATAGTTACTTTTAGATTGCTTGAGACAGCCATGAGAAGCACCTAAACATCAATTTGCATCAACATGGATTCATTATCAATGAATTTTGGTTCAGTGTCGGTAAATGTTAGAATCATAGTTGCCAACACTAGGGAAAGACCCGATCCTGTGGGCCTCCTCTAATTCTTGGGCCTACACCCTTGGGCCACCAATGTTTTCCCAACCTTCACATCTTTTTTGATTGCCAACCTCATTTGCCTTTCCTTGTATGTTTTTCTAATTTCCACCACATTACAAAAAACAAATTGCCCATCTACAAAATGAAATCCTCAAAGAGTATGAAACATATATACCATTATATTCATATGTTTTAGCTTTATCTGAAAATGTGTGTGTACTTTTGAAATGTCTAAGCACTGCTAGAGTTTGGTAGGTTCCCCAATGTCATGTTAGTTTGCCTTAGATCGTACTACACATTAGTAACCAAGGCAAATTAACATCCCACAGGGGATCTACTGTACTCCAGCAATGCATAAACCTTTCAAAGTTTCAAAAGCACACACCCTTCCACATAAAATCAAACCATATGATAATCTGCCTAAAATCTTGGGTGACCCCTTCTACAAACATCTGTATCCTGAGTTTCTTCTGTTGCATTTCTGGAAGCAACTGGAACACTCAGTCATGACATTTGGCTAGCACCCAAGGGACACAACCAATTGACAAAGTCATTAGTATCCATCCTCATGTAAGCTGCATAAACTGCAGACTTTAATTACCTTGGTACCGAATGCATCCTCACGAGGCCTTAATTGGTGGCAGCTTGAAATGAGGGCATCCAGATGTCCAGATCCCTGGCTTTGCACCTGCTGGCTTCATTGCCTGCAGTCACACAGAAGTAACATATCTTATAATGTACATTGAAAAGTCAAGAAGGAAATGAGGAACAGATCTAGCTCCCTCTATCGCTCTCTGCATGCTACTTCCATGAGCAAGCACTCTTAAGTTTCCTCAGCTTCTCATACACTTCAACCCAGTGCAGCATAAGATGAAGTGGAAGAGCTTGCCCATGATAATGAACCTTTGTAGATGCTCAAAGACTTCTCCCAGTATTGTTGCCTCCTCCAAATAGTGATGAGAGCAAGAAATTTTCCTGCATCCACTTGGCACACAGCCCCATTACACTTCCCCCTACCCTCCAACACACCAACTCACCGATTGCCCTGCTTCTGCCCTGGGAAAAAACAGGGACTAGCAAGGGAAGATGTACCAAACCCATCACAAAACTACTTAATCCAATTACTCTAATAACCTTGGTGTTGAGAAGCTTGGGAGGGGGCTGCACACCAGACACCAAATGATGGACTCATGAAAAGAGGGTATGCAAGGAACAATTTAGAAGTCTTTGCTTTCTAAAGAAAAAAGTATACATCAACCCCAATAACACACGACCTGTGTAGAGTTCTCAGTTAGTACCCAATGTCCAAGATCAAAGTTTGGCATTTATGTGAGATTTTATGCCACTTCCCTGAAGTCTGTGGAACTAAGAGTACATGAAAACGATTTGCAAGTACTGAAATATGGTCATTGTGCACAAGTTCACAAGGTCTAAAACACCAAGCTCAGGTTCATGGCCTAAAACTTGTCAAAGAGTCATGGAGGTCAATGAAATGGTTTCTACCTACACATGCATGTAGCATTGTGCCAGCAGAATTGCTGGATTAGAAACCATCTCTTGACACCTACCATCTTAAAATCCGATCAGCGATGAGAAACATGTGAGCTGCACCTATATCAGGTACAATGGCTACCTCATTTGTTCAGACCAACTGTCCTTGTATTCCATCCATTCCAACCTGGGTGTCCGCTGCTGCACCCACAAGTCCCACATCCCAACAAAATTATCATAAGAAAGATGACAATAAACATCATCTTAAACTGTCGATCATCATGCAAGTCGATTTCAATTGGCATTGTGTGCTTTGGTTTTGCTTCAGCAAGTCACAAGTCAAATTTGCAACTTATGTGAAAACAGAACAGGTTTGTGGTGAGCTCTCACATGCTGATGGGGACCATGACCACCACTCCTTCAAAACATATCACATGTGTACCAATTGAGCTATTCTGTGTGCAATGCCACTACCTTTGTGACCAGCTCTGTCACAACAGTTGCTCTTGAACCCATCTGTGTCATCCCAATACATAAGACAAATCCACAACAACAACCACCACCAACACACAAACACAAATTCCTGAATGCTTATCAGACTATGGAAGACACAAGAAGCAAGCCCTGGCAGCAGAAGCAGCAGCAGCAGCCATAGCAGGAAAGCAAGACCCTGATTTCCCAAAGCACAAATCCTCAAGTGCCATGAACAAAAGATGCAAAAAGATTTCAATTCAAAAAGCATGAAATCGGGGATCATCATGTCCGCGGCCTTCAAAATAATACTACATATGCTTGCGCCAGACAAAAACTTCTTCAACAAATGCAGCTTTCCTGTTGGAAACATTTTGTTTGTACCTGTTGAAAATATCGTGGTTTCCGCATTCTTGTCGTCTTCTTCTTCTTCTTCTTCTTCTTCGCCAAGAAAGATCTCGAAACCGCACGGTTCGGATCTGATCGGATCGGAACAGAACACTACAAAGTGCCGCTGATGGTGATTATGATGAGGACCATGAGAAATCTGAATCTTCATAACCACCGCTTGCAAAGTTGGCTATCAGTCGCCTTCATCGCTGTTACAACAGAAGAAGAAGCATATGGATATGAAACATATGTTTGTACTCCTGACCGAATGACTGCAGTGGCGCAGAGGATACATAGCCATCTGCAATCTGGTTGCAGAGACAACAGACAGCACAAAGAGACTTTGGTTTTCTTGCAAGAAAACCAAGAAAGAGAGTTCCGCGCGGGGGATACCTATTGTCGGGAAGAGAAAGAAGATCGGAGTGCGGCGTGGAGGAAGAGTATCGGATCGCGTTTTCCTTTCCAAAGGTTCGCCGCAATCAGCTTGTGAAGCTTGCAAAATCAAAAGTTCGCATACTGACTTGATTGAAGCGACAGAAGATGAGAAAGTTCGGAATCGGGTCCGAAAGCATTCCCTAGGGTTGAGAAAGCGACGATGACGTGAAGACAAGAAGGAAGACGCTGTTTGTTTGCAACCAGTTCTCGAGAGCTCGAGAGCTCGCCCGCTCGAGCGCGCGCGAGAGAAGAGAGACACAAGACACAGAGAGAATGAGAAGAGACAGGAGAGATGTGATGTGATGTTGCGACGATTGAAGCGGCGAGAATTGGGGGCCACACCACCGCGGTCTGTGGCCACTCATGTGCGAGGAAAGAGAGTACGCAGCATAGAGCTTGCGAGCCACAAAGAGATTGTAAGTGCGCACAACAGCGGCATCAACAGCCTTCAGGTTCCTCTCTCTTCTCCCATGAATGAAGCTGGTGCATCCATCTATCTATCTATCTATCTATCTATCTGATACATAGAGATGCTTTTGTTGTCGTTCCTTTTCTTCTTCTCAAAAAGCTTTTTCAAGATGTTTGTTTTCCTCTGTTGTGATGATGATGATGATCCTTGACGGACTCATTGATTGATTTTGTGATTACAAAACAAACGGATATGTTTGTTTGTTTGTAAAATTGGCGGTTGCAGATTGATGGAAGCGAAGCACGCTACTTACTGGCAGGAGCTTCTGATGGATCAGTGGGAGTGTATGATACACAACAAGCCACTACCTTCGACTCCATCACTCACACTGCCAAGCATGAGGCCTTGTTCACTGTGGACAAGTCGGTGCCGCAAGGACACATGTACTCTGTGTCTTCTGTTCAATGGTATCCTGTGGATACTGGTCTCTTTGTCACTGGCTCATTTGACAACAACATCAATCTGTGGGACACAAATACATTGCAGGTACCCCGCAAATCCTCCTCCTCCTCCTCCCTCCCTCTCTTTTTGCTTTCCAAAGAAAAAACACTAATTCCTCGAGAATTATTTTCACAATAAAAAACAGCAGGACAGCAGGAGGGTTGTTACAAGAGCTCCCCGCAAAACAGCAAACTGGAATAGGAGCCAATCCCCCTGTTTTCTCCTTTTTTTTTTCCCCCCCCTTTCTTTCTATTCTTGGTTTTTATGGTTTCAGAGGTGGTGGGGTCTTTTTCTGCTGCTGCTGTTGGTTGTGAAAATTAGGTCTGCGGTGGTGGTGAATGCTCGTATGCTGGGAACTGGCACAGGTAGAGCAACAGTTTAGGATGCCAGGCAAGGTGTACGCAGTTGCAATGTCGGCCATGGCAACAACGCACATGCTGGTAGCTTCTGGAACAGAGGATGTTCGAGTACGCCTTTGTGATTTGGCTTCTGGAGCTTTCACTCACACTTTGTCAGGACATCGAGGTTCGACATCTTCCCAGTAGTAAATCCACATCGTCAGATACTTGATCTTTGTGAAATAGGAAAGAGAAGAGTGGTTTGCAGGGAATGGTGAGTTTCATTTTGTGTTTCATCTCTCATGTGTCTCTAAAAGGAGTGTTTGATGGCAGATGGAGTGTGGGCAGTGCAATGGTCAGCAGCAAGTGAGTGGGTGTTGATATCGGGTGGTTGTGATGGTGCCATTCGCTTTTGGGATATACGGCAAGCTGGCTGCTTCCAAGTGCTGGATCAGAATCGTTCCCAGCTTGGGCGACGACCTCCAATTGTCAAAAGTGTTCCTGGAGTGCAAGAACAAGTAAGACTGTTTTTCTCTTTAAGCTTTGTGGATGCTCATTGTCACATTCCAAGCAAACTGTGTCAGTTTTAGGTATTTGTTCCCCCTCTTCTGTGTCTAGTAGAGACAAACAGTGCTGTCCCCCCAAGTATTGCAGTCTATTGTTGAGTGGTGAAAGAAACATCTCTGCTGAAAAGAGTACTTCAGGCAACAGCTTCTGTGAGTGGGAGCTCCAGGGGAGAATCCTTAAGAGTGCACCGACAAGGGGAACAGCAACACAGCAGGCTCAACACGCCCCCCCCCCTACGCAGGAAGTTTAGAGCAAAGGACTTTGAAGCTCAGAGACAACACCCAGGGATGGTGTCAACGTTGGACAAGGCAACTGCACATTATGGTTCAGTCACTGCCTTGCAAACCACTGATGATGGGTTGTATCTCTTCAGTGCCGGTATGGCATTATTGACTGCTTCTGGTTCCTGCTACAGCTTATCCTGTATATATAACATTGCAGATTCTGAATACTAATTCTGTTAGTAGGTTGGAATATTCATGGGCTGGTTTATGGCATTGTTCTGGGTGCACAGGCACCGATTCAAGGGTGCGGTTATGGGACATGCAGTCAGGGTGCAACACTCTTGTTAACTATGAAGCAACTCGCATTCGAACGCACCAAGGGACCCAGCTTGCTGTCTCATCTGATTCATCCCTACTGTTTGTTGCATCCGCCCATTCTATTCAGGTGACAATCACAACGTTATGCAACACCACAAATACCCCGTACTGCCCTTACTGGATGCTTGAGTTTGAGGTCTCTGAGGATGGAAAGGAATTTCAAAGTTCCAAAATATAATTACTATTGCATTCAATGAGCCTCTATATACACAATGAGATCATGCAATCAGACTGGTCTTTACTATCTAGAAGTACACACATCTTTGAAAGATCCAGTCTTTCAGACTCTGAAAACTTGCAGCACTATATAAAGCAGGGGGTTTTTTTTTTCAAATTTGTGATGTAGCCATAGTGGTACCCATCCACTAGATGAAAGAGCTAAATTTGACTACAGGTCAGAGAGGACAGTAGACATTTTCTAGAATCCTGCTATGTTTTGGTGACTTCCAACAACCGAGTATCTAAATATAGCAACTTCCATGTTTTTCTCCTCAGAATGTGGTGAACTAAAAGTCATCTAAAAGGAATCTTACAACAGTCCCAAAAAAAGGAAAGCATTGTGGAGATGCAAAATTTCGTATTAAAAAAAACTGGCTGATATACAGAGGTCTGTCATATATGCTACTAGTTCTTCATACAAACTTGGATATGTTGTTCTACAGATTCTATCAAGTTTTGCCCCACAACATCACATCTGCATCTTTTGCTAGAAGGATTGATTGTGTCATTGACCAATTCAATCGGACTGCACCTTTTTGCAGCAGAAGGAAAAAGTCACACAAAGATGGCAGATGTTGCTGCATTTGGTTGTCTGCTGTATACCTACCTGCTCTTGCAAGGTCAATCCTGTTGATTATGATGGTGGGGTTGGTGGCAGGCGTATGATGTGTGGACTGGGCATTTGCATTCAAAATTAAGTGGACACTATGACACTGTGAACTGCTGTGCCTTCCATGTGAATGATCAGGTTTAGACTCTTCCTCTCCAAAAGCCTGTGACCATTTCCAACTGGATCTTGCCTGTTAAGTCCTTGCTCTGCATTTGGGACTCGTGACAGAGATGGATAATCAGATACATTATGAGCTTAGAGTTCTGTTGTCATCAGTGTTTCTCGATCTTGCATGCTGTTGATGGTTTTTTTTGGCTACACAGGAGCTGTATAGTGGAAGCAGTGATCGGCAAATATTAGTCTGGGCACCACCAGCACACACTCCTCTGGAAGATTTGGTGAGCATTCTTCCTTCATTCACCTGCCACAACAATTTCTGCAGTTGTTAACTCTTGATGGTGTCCATTCTCCAGAGCAAAGAAGTTCTCAAGGTCATAGCAGTTGGTTTTCAAACTATCAAACACAATCTTTTGTGAACATCAGATTGTAACTAGGCCAGCATTGCATGTGATGTATACTCTCAAGTTGTGCAAACATTTCCAAGTAGAAACTATGTTTGTGTGTGTGGTTGTGTGCAGGATGAAAAGACTAAGGAAGGTGGGGCCCTTTTTGTGAAGGATGAGGATGCTTGGAGTGACTGATTTTCATGTGCCAATATGCAGGCAATGTTATGTCACCTTACACTGAAGTGCATGAGGAGCAAATGGGAACTAGAGTTAGATGTGCTCTTATGACTCAGAAATGCAGTGTCTTTCTGCATACAGGGAAGAAGTTTCTTAACAGAGAGACAGATAATTTGAGAGTGGGAGAAGCCTGAGAGGTCAAACACAAATTCCCCTATTTGGTGGGAATCTACAACAGTTTCTTCATACAGGAGTAATGGAAACAGGGAGTAGAGCCAAGCATCCATTACCACTTCACTACAGAGGCTCTGAGATCTGTAATACACTTTTGCAGAGATGAAATGTTGGATCACCAGAACATCTCAACTTTGTTCTACTGTCATCTGCCTTCTTCCTTGATTGGGTGTACAATGGTCCAGACATCGATATTTTGTGGGTCATCAAGTTTTGGTGATGGTGATGGGGGGAAGCTCATCATCATCATGGGAGAACGAATCAAGCTGCTTGTCTGCTGCCACTGCTGCGGCTGCTGCTGGTCATGGCCAATTTCATTCCCACCAATGTTTTCAAACTTCTGTTGAATTCTCAACAATCGTGGTTTCACTAAACATGGATCAAACCTGGTTGGTTTCCACTTTTCTTTCTCTTCATTGTACCACTTGAGCGATTGCCGCATATGATTGATCTGTCCTTGGAGTTTGCTTCAGATTCAACTTAAGATTAGCAGATTCTGGCCAATTTCTTATTTACACAAAAACTAAGCTGTATGGATATGGCTTCATAATTTACAACTGTTTTACATAAATAAGCTTCTGTGGTTGAATCTGTAGATTGTCATATTTTTTCATCAACAAAAGATTTAACGGATTGAAAAAATTGCAGTTATGGAAGTTAAAGTAGGTTGGATGCGGGTATTGATTGAAGCACAAGAATACCTCAAACTTCCTCCTTTCTTCTCCCTTCCTATTTCTCTTTTCTTTTACAGTAAGATCACGGTACTCTCTCAGAATCAATTTCTGAACTTGAAAAGATTTTTTGTCAAATGTCTTGGCAAATTCTCTCTGCAAAAAGTACAAAAGAAAGAAAACCGCCATCAGATCAGGAACAGAACTTTGCATCACATAACAAACATTTTGCATGCATCTAAGATCAGGTTTGAAATTGTAGATTGAAGCAACACAGAAGATGGGACAAAATCAGAACTTCAAATATCTCACCTGACATCGTTCCTTTCTCTGCTTCTCCTTCATCTCACGCTTTGAGTACAATTTTTGATAATGGAGCATGTTTTGTCTTGCCATTTTCAAATCATGCTCTTGCTCCTTCAAAAGCTTACTTTCCAGATGTGATGTCCTTTCAGTCGAAAGTTTGTGAAATTGAGCCTCCATTACTCACTTTGTCTTCCTCCCACCCCTGCCTCCCACCAAGAAATTATTCAAGGCTTCTCTAGAAATTAGCACCCACAAGGTGAAAGTTATGGATTCGGGCAATCATGTGCAAATTTCTTTTCTTCTTTCCTATGAATGCCATGAAAACCATTTGGAATTTTGAGAGTGTGTGCCTATTTCTTGTGAATGCTTGGAGTTTTTGTTAAGGAACCCATGTAAGGGGCTGCTTCACAGGAAACCCTCATTCAGTTTATAGAGTTTTCTAAGAGGACAATTTACATTTTAGAGTTTTCTTTCTCAACATCATGTGATCAGATTCTTCTTCTGCATTACTAATGGTTTTGACAACCCATGATGTTAATTGGCATTTGAATGTGTATTGGGTGATTGAGCAAATCAAATGATGAACAGTGGTTTTTCTTTTTTCTTTTTTTTGTGTTTTTTGGGGGGCAAATTTTCATCACTTGGCTACAAAAAACAATTCAATGCAACTCAGACAGATTATCTTTGTGAAGAAAATGTGCCAAAATTGTCAGATTTCAATGACAAGATTTCTGAAATTGCCATAGTCAGACAATAGGTTCCAGCAGGTTGCCAAGATATAGCAGGATTCTTAAAACTTTCTACTTTCCTCTCTGATCTGTAAGCAAATTTAATTTGGCTCTTGTGAAGGACCATCCATGTGGCTACACCACAGAATTGAAAAAAAACAAAAGAAAAACTCCAATTTCTCTCAATCATGACCATCTCTCAATTGTTTCATGAAATTGTGACCATTTTCACTTTTATCAACGTTCCATATCCCCCGACAAGCAGAGAAGAGTTTCAATCTTATCAAAGAAAGAACAGCCAAATTGCTGTGATGGATCCCGAACACTTCAAGACTCTTTGTTATAATCTCCAAAAATACTTTGAGTACAATTCAAGGGTTAAGGTAAGCAATCAACTTCACCAACATGAAGAATTCAAGACACAGACTTTGAAGTTTTTTTATTCTGAGAAAATCTTCAATTCACCTTGAACAACACTCTCAATCTTTTTAAGCCTTGCACCCCAAGAGAAAGCAATTCTAGGCATGAAAAACATACGCCAAATGTATCATAAGCATTCGTCAATCATTAACGCTAGATTCTTCCAGATTTTAGGTTTGATGTAAGCCCTTTTGCTCTGGAGATTCGGTACTTTTTTTTTTCCAAATGATAAATAAATAAAAATTACTGCAGCAAGATCTTCTCCTCTACAAAATCACTCTCTCCAATCCTACATGGAGGAGCAATCATCCTTCACCATGAAGAGCTTGAGAAGATGTTTTCCGGCAGCAAACGCATTGTTTTGGCGAATAATCGTACTGGCAATGATCTCTCCTAGAGGAGAAACAAAAAAGAAACATACACCCACCCATGACAAGATCATCATCCCCAGATTGGTAATCAGATCAGAATCTCAATCTTCCAGTTTTTATCAAATATATGTATAAATATATGCATATAGGTAATATAAACCTACTATAAGTCTGAATTACTTGCAAATTTTTCAACTTAGAATTTTCAAAAACAAAAGTCTCAGGATTTTGCACACCAAAACACACATGCATGCACTCAAGAAATTTCAATCTTTCTATGAAGGTAGTTAGTTTTTAAAACTAACTACAAATATGGGATCAGAGGGTTTTTTTTCAAGACAAACCGGGTCTTTCTCACGTGTTTGTTTCAGAAGAGAAATACTGTCCTCCACCTTCTGCTTTACCAATACTGCAAAATCACAGGTTCAAATCACAGAGCCCCCACAACTTGTATCAATTGTATGTGTGCAAAAAATCCAAGTTGCGCGGTGCCAGAAAGTAAAGATTGGTGACAGAAAGTAAAGATTGGTGAGGAAACTCGACTCACAGTATAAATCTTTGCACTGAACTCCATCACCGTAATCAAAGACCAGAAGGAAAAAGAAAGAAAAAATTGTACCCAAAACCACCCAACCACCCACCAAAAAACACATATACTGTATTAGTGATGGATATGATCTAGCATTTTCTTGGGTAATATAGGAGCTAGCAGTGCCTCCTGAAGCACACCTAGGTAGTCCTGAAATGGCACTAATGATACTGACAGGCTGATGTGGCAGACTGGGATTGGTTGCTCACTCCTTTGTTATCATTAGCTATAGTGCTTAAACTGTGCTGAAGGCATTGGCTACAATCCTCAAACGTGATTTTGGGTACCCTATACTCATTAGATTTATTCCAAATTTATGCAAATGCTACAATGATAGATTATAAACATTGTTACGTTGTAGGTAAAGCCCTAGGGCAAGAGCTTTAGCGGAGTAAAGGGCTGACAAAAGGCAGAGCCAAGCGCAGCCTGAATCTGATAATGCCCCTCACCCAAGGGCTTTAATGTGTGTAAAGACCATGGCTGCACAGTGAGAAGAACTGGAAGTGGGCTTTACAATTTTCACAAAGCTCATGAAGAGCATAGGTGGGCTTTATGAAAATCATAAAGCCCCCACAGGAATCAGATGAATCTGTTCACCCTGTAACAAGATGTCTGAGTATACTAAAAAAACTCTAGCTAGGTCTTTATGTAAATACATCACACATTTTCAACACTAACATAGTTTAGCGCTAAAAACCATGTAAAATAAGCACTGGTTACAGTCGTTTTTGTGGTACACTATTATATTGTGGACATACCTTGAACTAGATTCACGCAAAATCTTTTCAAGTTCAGCAATAATCAAGCCTTTGTATCTTCTTGGTGAAAGATCAAATTTTGCTATCAAGTGAATCCACAAAATTGCACAAAGAATTTGATTTTGCCATCCGAAAAACACATACCTCCTGTTGGTTTCTAAGACTACAGTTGTAATTAGCTGTATCAATGGGATCCGCAAAATGAATGTAGATGCGTTCAATGGAAGGAACAGGTATTAAACTGGCGCCACCCCCCACCCCCAACAGACATTTATTTCCATCAGAAAAATTGGATAAACAAAGTTTCAGCTTGTTACTAGAAGTGTGAGGATGATTGATCACAAAGATATGGAGAGGGGACCGAAACCAAAAAAATACAATAAAAAAGAGAAAAAGTTGAGTTTTTTTCCCTCTTCAATTGATCTCAAAAATGTTGGGAGTTACGCCACAAAATGGACAGAAACAAATGTCCAAGAGAGGAGGATATTACAACATGTGTAGTGTGAAGTACCTGGGTAAGCCCAATACAGGTAGACCCGTCAATGGATATATGTTGTCAGTGCTAAGTTTCAGCTGATCGTAAACAGCTTGTACAAGAGGTCCTAGAGGTGATGCTAGTATGTCATCTCCATCGAGCAAGATTTTGTATCTGTGGACATTGGTAAGCAATTTCTGCTACAGTGTTCAGTTGTCAAAGAGTCCAGTCCACCAAAGGACTACTATAACACAATTGAAAGAACTGAAGCCAACACAGAAACCAAGAACCATGCCGAGCAAAAGAATCCTGTGACCAAAAGAGCCTGAAAAGAGAAATGCTGCAATGGGTACAGACACATTTTGGGAGTGCAAAGAAGGTTCTAAGCAACATACGCTTCATCAGCTCCCAGAAGTGCAAAGGGCACAATAATAGCATTGTGGGAACTTGCCATGCGCACAAAGTCAACAGTAGGTTTCCACAACAGCTTATACTCCTCACCCTGCAGCACACCCTGCTTTATTAGCAAATGATTTCACCACAGTACTTAGCATGCTTGAAGCTTGCAAGAGTAAAGCTCAAAAGGACCAGAAACCAAAACCAGGAAAAAATTGGGGGGGGGGAAAAAACTATTGAAAGCCCCTTCAGGAAATAAAGATATGGTTCCTGCAAAAGAGGGACACACATGCTTCCTTCAGTAATCTCTGACCTTTGCATCAACTTACTTTTCGCTTGCAAACTTCTCTTGCACCGCCAGGGAACAGGAGCACACTTTCTCCCTCCTACAAATTGTATACAGCAAAGAATCATCATGCAGTGGGTGCAGCCAAATGGCTTGCACCTCGAAGCATACTACAAATCACTGATGTTACTACTACAAAAGGATTTCCTTCAAACCCATCTCATTGTAATTCTTTGGCTGTTGAAAAAAACTGCAACAACGGTAGAGCTATTATACAGACCTTAAGTAGTCTGTAGGCTGCAAACTTTGAGGACTTCACATTCCCATACCTACAACAAACACCACCACCACCACCAAAAAAAGCCAGTTTCAGTAGACCCATCTCTGTGTTGTCAAGGAGGAATCCGATTCCTACTACTTTCAATGACTTTCATATGTCAGCTTGCTTTACAGAACTCACTTGCCTCTCAAATACAGGGCCAACACCACTGGACCAGTGCGCTGGATGTGCAAGTCCTCGAGCATGAAAACCTCTCAGAAACAGCTGCAAATCATGCACCCACAAAGCAAGAACCCATAAGCAAAGCAACCACAAGCAAGCTCCTCTTTGTCATTGATTGACATGAAGCACATGATTTTTCCCCGCTCAATCTGCAATTATATACCTATGTTTTTCCCGGAAATCTGAAGCTCATCAATCACACTTCTATCCCATCTTTCTGAAGGACTGAAAAGTGGGAAAACAAAATTCTTCAAGCAGTAAGCATTGAAAGACGATGGAATACAATACTTCCAAGAAAAGAAAGATATTACCTCATAAACAAGAATTGGAGAATCATATACCCCAAACAAGGTATGGTTCCCAACAAACAAAATGGGTCTTCTAGGCTGCAACAGTATTCAACAACAGTGGGGTGGTTAAATGTTAGCAGGTTTGTAGTGTCAAAAGCCACAGCTTTGCAAGCACCCACAGTGCTACACATCAACATTCCAAGCTACTACCCAGGTTCAGGTCCATAAGTAGTGTGGAATTCATCTAACAAATTGAGAGTTGTAGCATATCTCTTTAACAGGAGGAACAGCTTCATACATGGCAGTATAAAGTTGTTACCTCTGCAGCTGCATCTGGTAAAGTTTCTGCTCCACTGACAAGAGGAGATGTAAGAATCTGCATTTGCATACCCACAACTCATTCTCCTTCAGCAAGCTACAAGAGAGACATCATCACTCACAGTGTGGTTTTGAACTGTCAAACTTTGCATTTTCTGGCAAGGAAATTATTAAACAGCTTCATAATTACTCACTCGCCATGGCTCTAGAAGTCGCCCCAATTCATCAAGCCTGTTGTCTAAGACTGCATGTTGCCTTTTGAAGAGAGGAGCATCTGGCTGAGGAGTTGTTGTCGAAGGAGAACTGGCAAGAGATGAGAGATGCAGCAGTGTTGATGTGGGTTCAGGAGGAACAACAAATCCATGTGTTTGCAACATCTTTGCCAAATCAATGGAGTGTTCGAGAAGTGCAGTATGGCCACTGCTGCCATCATGGTTGGATGAAGAGACCACAATATATCAGAAAAGGTAAGACTGAACTGTGCAAGAAATCCATTTTCTTTTCATGTGCAAAAAAATGGGAACTAGCTTGCCTTGTGCACACTATCAAAACAAACTCAGTAGAGAGGAGGAAAAAGGGCAATGAGGAGACCTTTCAGGTAGAATAACCCGCTTTGCATTGGGAAGAAGACACTGGAGACGAGCACATTCTGCCATTGAAGGCAACACCCAATCCTTCGCTGATGCAAACTACAGACCCCAGATGATTCCCCCCAGCACACAAAAGCTGATTGATTTTATTTATTCAGGAAAAAAAATTGTCAAAGCTTGGCAAAAAATTGCATCTCATCACAAATTATTTTGATTTCTCAACCTTTCACACAACCACTGCATGCACACAACCGCTGCAAACTTTTGCTTTTAAAAAGGACAGTGGGGTGGACCCAGCACCACTCACCAAAAGAGTGGGCATGTTGATGGACTGGATATCAACATCAGAGAGCCCTGTACTATCATTCAGCATAGAGAATCGCCATGCCCCGCATTCAGCTGGGACGAAATCAATGGGAGACAGCAAAGTCTCATGATCTTTGATCGACACCCGATTGCGCTTCACCATCAATGGTAACATTAAGTCCTGTAAAAAAGTTCATCAATAGATCACTTTGTCATCATCACCTTCTTCTTCTGCTTCTTCTGCTTCTTCTTCTTCCTCTTCTTCTTTTTCAATGAAATCCATCATTTTTTTGACACGGGTTGACAAGATTCAAAGAAAAACACCAACAGAATTGTAGAATGAAAAATCACTGCCAAATGTTACCTGTGCAATTTGGTAGAGAGTTTGTGGAAAGAAGGCTAAGAGGCCTGTTGATGCACAAAAACTGACCAAAGGATTGTTTTGTGCAAAATTCGTAGCTGGATTAATCTGCCACCCACCATTGTTCAGCCATGCACATAATGCCATTATCCTCCATGAGAATCAGCACCAACCCAATTGAAGCACACCCAAAATGCATAAGTACAACACCAAGACGAGCACAACATTGATGAGAAACATTTACCAGAACTAAGTGTGTGATTAGACTTGGGGAAGCTAAGGCCAATCGAATTGCTAGACAAGCACCAAAAGATTCTCCAACAACTGTCAAATGCCTCCTGTGTTGTCGTTGTTGTTGCTGTTTTTGAGTGGTTTCAGTGCCCTCCTTGTCCTCCTCCACCTCTTTCTGTAGCAAATGACAAACCATCTGTACAAGCTCTTGCCATGTTGATCGATTATCACTTGGTATATAAACACACCGAATGTCATATCTGCAGACAACAAAAAGAGGGGGGAAAAAAAAAATAGAATACCCAAGCAAGAAGTTCCCTCCCCCCCCACAACATGATCTTAAGAATCTCAAAAAACACAATTTCAATTCCAAGAAGAAGAAGATGTGAAGAAGAAAAAACAACATCTGCCCACATGTCCAAGCTTCATGATTTTCTCTCTCTCTCTCTCTCTCTCTCTCTCTCTCTCTGGTTTTGAATTCTCTGCAGTAAACTCTAATGCTTGCTTCATGATTCCAGAGGTGGAGAGAATTTTAGGAATAAAGAATAGTTGGGAGTTGGGTTTAGTGTTTTGTTAGTGAATGGGGTTTAGGGTTTATACCCAGCAGCTGCAAGAGTGGGCAATTGAGAAGCAATGCCTTTTCCAGTGCAATCCATGCCAGGTACATACAGCAGCAGAGGTCTGTCATTATCATCATCATGTGTTGCCGCCTTCTTCTGCTGCTGCTGCAATGCTTTTGGCAAGAGATTCAAAGGATCCAGTAACGTGACTTCATTGGCACCTGGAGCAAAATTCGGTACAGGACATGAAGGAGGCTCCCCAGTGATTGCCTCAGTCCTCCTCCTCAACAACGTCCCTAACTCCTTCTCCACCTCTTCCTCTTCTTCCTCCTCTTCGGTTGTCACTGCTCCAGCACTTGAGCTTGTGTTCTTCAAGCTGTGAACTCCAGATTTTTGGCTGCTGCTGCTGCAATTGGGTGGTGATGCTCCGGCAGCCGCTGCTAACCCACGGAAGGGGAAGAAGCTTGACGACGCAGTAGTAGTAGTACTAGCGAACTTCTGATGATGCACACACAAAGGCGTGCGAGAAAAAACTCGCATCGCCATGACCACCATAACAACAAGACCCAGAGGAAAAAAAAACCCACACACACACACACATACAGAAACAGCAAACACACCCTAAACACAAAAAAAGCTCAAAAATCCTCAAATGTTCATATGCGACTCAAGCACAAAATCAAGCAATTTCTTGTCCGTTTGCTTTGCAGCTTCGTTTTTATTTGCAAACTGTGTTGTGCTTTGAAATCTGGCTTTTGGGTTTCTGGCGTTTTGTTTTTTTTTTTTTTTCCTTTGAAATT
>Ga0209208_10004126_pt1 | contig 20700 bp, 15 predicted proteins | sample S1TSphfallax_3_FD_187694 | JGI IMG/M metagenome (GOLD analysis project Ga0209208, IMG submission 187694) | Host-associated microbial communities from peat moss isolated from Minnesota, USA - S1T2_Fd - Sphagnum fallax MG (SPAdes) (version 2) | ecosystem: Host-associated > Plants > Peat moss >...
AGTGGGTGCCCGTGGCCGAAGGCCACTGTGAAGCCCCCTGTGTGAAATCCAGGTCCCAAAATTGAGATCCCACATCCTGGAAATCACGTCCTAAAAGTTTTCAGGTTTGGATCTTGGAAACCGTGAGTGTGAAAATCCAGGCCCCAAAGTTGAGATCCCAAGTCCTGAAAACCATATCCTAAAATTTCCCAGGCCCCAAAGAGTGCCGGTCCGGTCAGTCGCCCGCCGTGGGGGGTGCCGGGCCGGGCCCGGTCACCCCGTTCTTGACGTCGGCTATCCCGGGTCTCCGTTCCGCACTAGAATGTCCTAACCTAATTTCCTCCAATAGCTTTGCCCACAGACTAGGAACAGGAAATTTCGCCCTCCAATTAATGCCGGGCCCGGTCTGTGACGGACCCGAGCGTACATTTAGGAGACTAAACATAGCCCGGACTACTGGAAGCAACCTCTCGTCAATGAATTCTCTCTTGTGTCAATGCAGACGGCAAACAAAGCGGGGAGACAAACACAGAGGGAGAAACCCCCATGCGCTTTTTACTGTTGCGTACATTTTTCTCTTCGCCGAAAGCTCTCCATCCTACGGTCTTCGACCGGTGCTCGGACCGTCACTTTTCTCTGTGTCCAGTGGTCGACGAAAACTCACCTCGAGAATTCCGTCCATTCTTTCCGCGCATGGATGCATTCTGAACTGCACTCTCCGGCAGTTAATATACAGAGGTCGGTTCTGCCATAGAAAATGCAAAACTGGCAGCATAACTGTCACGTGACTGACAGACAAGGCAATTAATATATAAGATTGTAAGAAAATAGGTAAGAAAAATAGATGATTATTAGTTTAAGTAGATGGTTTATACATGGGTAAGGACTCTTCTTTCAAGCTACCTACAAACAACTGTTGTTAATAGGTAGGTAATTTTCTTAAAAAAGCAATTGAGCTAACCATGGTGGTTAGCTTCAGAACTGGAACTCAACAGAAAACTGCTTCCTGACCACTTACAGTCCGCCCTTGTGGGTGCTGGTTCACACTGGCATTTTCTATCTTGTAATTTTTGTTACAATGACCGCTTGATTGAACAACATCCCTTGCAAAGAGACTCGCCTCCCATTCCCACTGCTGATTTGTTTACAAGCATTTTTGGTAGTTGAGAGTCAAGAGCTTCCACTATCAACACCTAGTTTTTGACATCTGACTTGTAACAATTCAACTTGGATTTCAGTCCTCTCCTTCATGAACTTCTCCAAACCCATGCCTTCATTAATTAAGTTCAGCAATCTTTACATCAAAACTTTAATTTTTTAACTTTAAAAGTAAAAATAGGCAAGATTTTTCATGTTAAAACAGGAAAATATGGAGCCGCCCAAACTATGGAAGTTAAAGAGTTCTTATATACACTTGCACCACTTGCAGATGGAGAGCAGGATAAGACAAGAGAGATAAAGGGGACATGAACGCCAAGTAGCATTGAGATAATTCCTCTGTTTTTGAGGTTTTTTACATAACAACCCTAATAATTTGGAAGTACATGAGAATTCAAATTTCCTTAGAGCCCCCCATGCACTTAGAGCTGCCCTTGTAGCACTTGTTATTGTTAGTGGGACTGTATGGAAATTTAAATTCCACTACTTCCGTTGCCTACTTTCTTGCAAGAATCCACAAAACCAACATATATGTGAAAGAGACAAGAGGGAACACAAGTACAAGAAAATCATGTGCAAAGATAAAAATGTTAAATGTATAAACAATAACGAGCGAATTTGATCTCATTCACAAAAATCATAAACGTTATTGATGAGAGCACAAGAACATTGAATCCAGCTAGAAATAGCCAAGGAAAACAAAAAATTGTAGACTCAAATTCTTTACAAATAGAAGAAATGAAAACCTAATTAAACCAATTGAGAAAATTCTTACATCTTATCACAAGCATCAATGCAAAGAAAGTTGAGCATAAGGTTTATTTGCAAGTTATTGATTCAACTTGAGATAATATAGAATTGTTAGTCAAAAAATGGAAGCACATTTCAAAAGCAATAATGGCTAATGTTCATTATGACCATGACTATGACAAACCGGTATGCAAGGATAAATGGGGGGCCTTTTTATGAATACTATGAAAAAATACACAATTACATCAGTGGTATTGGACATAACGAATAGTATTGGGACATTTTTGCAAAAAACAAGATGATGTAATGATTGCATAGAAACTTGAACAAATTATATTTGAGTTTGTTGACATGTTCATGCTCATAGGGGTATTTGCATACTAGGCTAGACCAAAAATGGCAATTCAAGAGTCCATTTTTTGTGATTTTGGGGTGATTTGACCACAAGGTATGGAAATAAATTCTATTGGATCACACAACAAGGTTACTCGTGGTTGTTCATATGCATTCAAAATAATATATTCAATTCAAAATGTTCATGCTTGTGAATAAATGGCATGTGTCACTTATGGTCACCGATTTCCCATAAGAATAGTGCAATGGACCTTTTCTTGCAATGAATACTTTGAAATCATGTATGTTTGACAATCGCATGAAAGAGTCAAAGTTTTTGCAATGTGCTTCTAGAGCTAAATTTTGTATTATTTACATATTGATTTTCAAATTAAGAACCCAAATGATCCGTACGTGGTGTATTTAGTGTGTTATTTTTTAAGATCTATGGTAGCTATAACACACACACCTTCAAATATTGTCAAGAGTGAAATTATGTGCCTTGAAAAGCTTTGCAAGGTTAAATAGTAAAGAGAACATGGTAATCACCCACATTTTGCTTTACCAATGTATGGCAAAGTGCCATAATTAAAAGATGGTCATCTTCTTCCTTGTAAAGATCTTGTAAACAAGCATGGCCTTTGTTGTGAGGGTTTGAGCCCTAAATGCATCAAGATTCCAAAGGATTCAAGTTTAGAAGATGTTTCAAAGGTTTTTTATCCTCTCATTAAGTAAAATGTCTATAGTTATGTTCATTGTTAAAACCTTATGTTAAGACAAAGATTGAATCCTTGTTAATGATCATTCATTCAAAACCTTGTTTTTCTACTACAAGGTCCATTTTATTTGGAATGGGAAGGGGCATTATGTGTCAACAAAATGGAAAAATGTTGAACATCAAAGGCACAAGTTGTGTGCATCTATGAAGGCAATCTCTTTACTTAATAATGATGAAAGCAACAATAAAAATATAATGGAGCACAAAGACATTTGAAGTCAAGCAACCCAAGGAGGAGGTAAGTAAATGTCTATTTTGCAAAGGTCATGAATTTTTACATTTATCTTTGGATTGCAAATCAATATGTTACTTTTCATTGAAATGGTAACATGATTTGTTGGGTTTTGTCATTTATAGAAGTTATCCCAAAAGAATTGCATCAATACATAGAGTTCACCAAACGTTTATTGATTGAGGTAGAAGAAAAAAGTTCCTTGATGCAACACGCTAAAAAAATCATTGTGATGGTGAACATGTAAGCTCACAACCAAATGGAAGATTGCAATAATCATCTTAATGAAACCCAAGAACAATTGAATACATTTTTCATAAAGTTTGAGGGTTTGGGTGAAGAGCAATCTACAACTAATGCAAAAAAAACATTGCAAAAGAAAATTAATGCACAATGGGGTGTGGTGAATTCATTTCAAGCCTTACCATTGTAAGAAATGTTGAATATGATCATGTGTCAAAATAGTCAAATGGAAAGGCTAGTAGACTATTCAAAATAGACCAAAAAAGTCACATTTGTAAAATGTCATCAAAATGGTGTGTGGGTGCTTGTAAGAAAGGTTCAAAGATGACGTTAAAATCATCATCAAGCATCTCACTTCCTTCACAACTTGTAAGTTCACAAGTGATGGGGTTATCCAAGCTTACATTTGGGAAGATACTTGTTCATTTTATGGTTTAAAGTTTGAACCAATATGGGCAAGGAAGGTAGTGTTTTGTAAACACATGTATCACCCATGGTGTACAATAGTTCACTTCAACACATTTCCAAAGTGTGTAGATCCATTGTGTGCAAAAGTGATGCATGATAGTTGGTAGGTCTACAATGGTATTTTAAAAAACCATTGTTTAACAAAGATTTTAAATGTGAAAAGCATAGTGATGTTTATTATGGTGTGGCTAACAACCTAGGTGAAATCCTTTGTAACTTTTTCGTTAATGTATAAATAGAAGTTTATTTCATTAATGTAAACTCCTTGTAGTCTTTATGATGAAATTATGGTCAATTGTTTTCATAAGGTTTTTATGTTATTGCAAATGGAGACCTTAAATGTACTCATATTCATTGTACATAACTTTGATGGTTATGCAATGTGTGTGTGTGGAAATATTTGTCCATAATGTCATACTTCAAATGTATTGGCAATTTGCAAAGTGAACTCTATGAATGTAAGATGGACTACAAAACATTTTGGTAGTGTATGTGAATACATAGTTTCTATAGATAGTAATAGTTCTTGATTATTTGTACATATATGTTTATTGAGTGTCAATGTACTAATGTGTTAATGCATGGATGCATAGTGCTTTGATATTAGTATGTGCAAATATATTTTTTCCATAGATAATATTTCTTGAGTTATTGTGTAGATGTTGATTAAATTTAAATGTGTTCATGAATGCATGCAAAGTACTATGATAGTCTCTGTGAATACAAATTTTTTCCATAAGATAGTGTCTCTTGAATTTTTGCATACATGTTTATTGAGTTTGAATATATTTAGGAAACTTTTAAATTCACACCTTTTTGGGTTAAATTCACACCCTTTTTTTGCATCGTGGTCAAGAAACGCAGCAAACCTGCAGGCTCTAAGAACAAGACAAGCACGACCAGGGTGTGAATTTAACCAAAAAAGGTGTGAATTTAAAATTTTCCTATATTTATGTGTTAATCAATCAATCAAGAATGATTTTGATAGTTTATATGAATATATTTTCTTTTTAGATAATGTTTCTTGAGTTGTTACATACATGTTTATAGAGTTTAAATGTATCAATGTGTTAATGGATGGAGCGCAAAATGTTTTGGCAATTTTCATTCAAGTACATAGCCCTTATTATATAGTTGAATTGATGATTTTTTATATATCTTCTCTTGCAGTTTTAATGGAGTTTAAACCTTTGTAATATTTGATTTCACATAGCATGTTTAGTATGTACATTTCAAATATTAATTTATGTGTGTAAGATATGTAATTTTAACTTGTCCACTATATTTATATGTTATGGGTTTTTTTTTGCATAGGCTTCTTTCCCATGAATTAATAAGAGTGCCTTTCAATTTCATACATAAATACACATCCATCAAGGGAAAAGTTTGTTGTCTCCCACCCTCCAAGCACAACTCACACCCACATTTTAAATGTTAATTCAAGTGTGGGTAGTTTTCATATGAAAGCTTTGCCTAAGGAGACAAAAAATGATGATGTCACAAGTTCAAATAAACATAGAACAAAGGAGCTTGCAATCTTTAATTAGAGAAAGGAGGAAGTTAAACAATGTGCCAAAATTTCAAATGCAAAAAAGGTTTTAATGAAAATTCCAAATGTTGAAAGCAATAATGGAAATCTAAATGATCTAAAGGAGGAGAATGAAGAGCCTAATGCTAAAATTAATGAACCTCCATTAAAAAAATGATTATGTTACTAGCTAAAAAAAAACCCATTTAAACGGTAGTATTAGGATTAAGAAATTGATATCACAATTAAAAAGGGGAAGCAACATGAAGAAGCTCGTAAATAAAAAAGTTTCTATTGCAAAGACTACACAGGCTACACAAGTTCATAATGATGGCCACAGAAAAAAGTTATTTAGTGTTTTGAATAGCAATTTGGAAGTTGAAACTAATTCATAACAATTTTGAAGTTGATTTTATTTTAAACAACACAATTAGTCACCCACTAAATGTAATAGTGATTTGTAAAGTTTTTCTTAGTGCATTGTTGTTTTGACTAGGCTCAACAATTAACACATTTTGACAAACTTGATCCCATAGCTAATCAAGTGAAGAGATTACTCTTGATACTTTTATGTGTTGCATGATTTTCCAATGCCACTTCTCATATTTGATCTTCTTTTATTTCTTTTGGTAACAAGACAACATCCAAGGGGATATGTGAGAGGAGTCATTATAGACTTTACAAGGGATCAACAACTAATAGATGGACATGGAATGAATGCATTTAGACTACTATATTCAAGGTTTGGGATATTGATAGACATAATATTTTAGATTTTTCACTCCTTAAGGTTGTTTAGATCAACAACTTTTGGCTAACTTTTATAAATTTACCTTTAACTTCTTTTTGAATTCAAATAATAGATTCAATATCAAAGCTATTGACAAGTCCTTCACATTGTTGATTTTTCACATTTTGATATGGCTATCTAGATCAATCAAAATTTATTCCATTTCAAATGTTTGAAGTTTTTGTTGCATTTTAGGTGTCCCAAATTTTCAAATGTTTTTTTTTAAATTAATTTTTTTTCACAAATGTATTCATCATTGAATCTACTATATGGTTGACATTACATTGACCTTTTGCACATTATTTAACTAAGATTTATCTAGATCATTTGACTTACATTTAATTCATAATGTTTTATCATGGTTCAATCTATTTAATTACATAATGGAAATGTTTTCTTGCATAGGATCTAAAAGCCCTTATTTGGTATATTCAAGGTTTCTAGATAATATCAATTAAGGTAAAAACACAATCAAAGGAGCCACCCAAGTGAATGGACAGTCCTTAAAATACATATTTGTATGTTTGAAAAATCACAAGGTAAGCATAATAGTTTGGATTGTCATAAAAAAATTTAGAATTTTTTCATTAATTGCAGAATTTACATGATCAAAACTTGACACAAATCAAAATTGTTGTTTACATGTTCAAAGCATTCAAACTTCAAAAGCGAACAATTTTCATTTTTTTCAAACTTCCCTTTTTTTTACCAAATGTGCACCATTTTTTCTAAAAATTGGAGAGGATTTTAATCTTGATGATTATAAGGGGAAAATGACTTGAATTGATAAAAAATAATTTAGAACCAATTTGAGCACATGCTTTTGACCTTAAATTTTATGGATTTTGAAAATGTGGCTTTAACAAAAAATAATTCATATTTATGTGATAAAAGGAAAAAATGCATAATATATATGATATAAAATCAAATTTTAGTCAAAACATATTTATATCTAATATGCAATGTCAAATTAAGTATCCAAAATATATATTTTAAGTTATAAACCAACAATTAAATGACACATGTCATGTGCAATCCTTGGAAAAGGACTTTGACCTTTGCACCCTTGGCTCCTTTCACCATGTTTTCACCCATTAAGCATTAGCCCAAATTTTTAGATGTGATGTTCATATTTTCTTGAAAAAAATTTTGATTGTATTTAGTATAGAGGTTATGTTTAACAAATTGATTGACATATTATTAAAACTAACATTATTGACTTTGCATATTCAATTTTACAAGCTCGTTTTAAAAGACTTGCAAAGGACTTGAAAGCCCAATTTGCTAGTTGAACTCACCATTTCAAGTTTCCTAAATTTCCAAGTGTTTGAAGTCGACATGAAATGAGAAATTCAACATGAATCCAACATAGGACAAGGCATGACTTTAAATATATCTCTAATATACAATTTTTCTTAAAACAAATTTACAACTTACAATAAACCAACCAATTAATTCCTATTCTACACAATGCTCTAATAACCTACCTCTCTCTTTTATTATTATTTTCCGAATCCAAATAACATAAGTTTGTCAAGTTTATCAATCCCCCATATTTTTTAAAACCCAATTTAATTTTTTTCAACTGCCCAAATCATCATCTTCATGTTTGAATCATGGAAGTTTCTACTCATTTCACTACCACCTTACCTTTTCAATCAAAAAATAAAATTCACAAATAGATACTCAAAACCTGTAGTTTGATTCCTTTTATTTCTCCCTTTTCATTTCATTCACCTTGCCTTTTGTTTGTCCTTTTCATCCTCCTCCCCTAGCCATTATGTCACCTCCCTTTTGCTCCCCAACAACAATAGTTTGTTTCCCCAAAGCTCCTCTTCACTCAGTAATGATTCTACACTCCCTTTCCCAACCCCTTTCCTATTCTTTTCAAAATCACAAAAGCATATAAAAACAGGAAAAAAAACAATTGCCAAAACCTATCAAGGCTGAGTAAATTCAAAATGAAGTTGCCCAATCCAATAACATTTGTTTTATCCTAACACTGTTATTTGTTGTGTTAAAAATCCAAGCCAATTGTCCCAAGCAAAAATGTGTTGTATAAACCCAAAATGTCAAAACAAAATCTTGTTGTCGAAAACTTACCACGTATACACCCCAAATTGGTCAAAAAAGTTACATGAAGTCTAAAATCCAAATGATCAAGCTCCCTAGTCCAAAACTAGACTAAATAACTCACCCTAACTAGAAATTCTAAGTCTAGGATATCTTCCACCTAATACCCATGCACAACATTATGCCCCCTTTTCAAATGAACTTCCCATCCTTGACAAAAACCTAAGCTATGATTGCCTTTGCTAAAATTTGGAGATTGTCATGTTCTCATCTTCTTCCTCCCCTTCATCTAACTCTTTTAGTATCTAACTAGAGACCATCATATTTTCATATCCTTCCCCCACCCATTTTGATTTAATGGTAAGAGTTCTTGGATGAAAAATTGTTATCATAATTTCCAAAACAATGAGAGTATTGCATTTTGCAACAGACCCTTAGTTTAAGCCTCTACTTATATGATAATTAACAGTTTTATTATGTACCTCAAATGTAGGTATTTCAATGTGCATTTTGCACACCGATTGCAATACATGTATTCAAGGTTCGAGATATATTATCATTAGAGAATTAAGTGAAGGATGGCAAGGTTTTTTTCAATACCCAAATGTTACAATGATGACATGAGGGCTTTTCGGTCACAATAATAAGTTGAGTTCATCACTAGTCCATAGTTGTCACAAGGTAGGGCCATGTCGATGTGTAAAAGGTAGGTAGGTAGGTGCAAGTAGATAAGTAACTAGGGGAAGTACTCTATACGTCAGGTAAGTAATGTGTACATAATGGGTAGGTAGTCAAGAGGTAGTAGTAGTAGTAAGCAAGGAGGTAGGTTAGTTTTAAGGAGGGGGATAAAACATATCAATTTTTTTATTAAAAAAAAAATGCAACCACAGGTAGACAAAGCATTTAAGTAGACTAGGCACCTATGTTAGTTAACTAAGGGGTGGTTAGTTGGGGACAAGAACCCAATGAAGAAAAAAAACCATGTCTAGCCAGCATTCTCCAAAATAGTACACTGGTGGATACTGGTTTCATTGCAACTGTGAAATTAATATGTCCAAAATCTCTTTCACAGTTGTCCTCCCTACACAGTAAACTAGAGGTTGCATGAAGAGAGGAGCATAATTGTATTGGCTAATAGGGGTAGGGCCTAGCTAGAGCAACCGTCTTGCAACTTGCTTCCCATAAACACAAATGACCTGATAATAATTAGTTTTGACAGGAAGGGTACTATTACATTTATTACATGAAGTGTAATATCATGGCCTATATCATGTGTCACAGGCCACAAAGTTATGAACCATGATGCAAAAGGTCAGGTCCTTCACTTGAGTCTAGTGTCTAGTACATGTTACTACTTATTACTACCTAATATCAAAAGGTCTTTTGAAAAAGGATTCTGACAAGTTTGCCTTTAATGGCTGCCAACACCCCCGCCCCTCAAGCAGGCAGCCGATATCAAAAATTTCCAGTCTACCTTTGTTTTGGAGCTGCAAACGCCAAAACAGACTACAGTGTTCAAATTACACTGCGAGTCTGGCGAAAGAGGAGAGCCAGTTTTGAAGCAATCTGACGCTCTTGTCTCTGCAAATTCCTCTAGAATCATCAAAGTTTTCTTAGAATTCTAATGTAGTGGTACCCAGAATCAAATGTAGGCTGAAAACTGGCCAAATTTTCACCCCCCAAACAAATAATTACAATACAATTATACAAACCCTAAACCCTAAACCCTAACCTAATGACAATTTCCAGCAGCTATTAACCCTTTTCAAGGTTATATTTAACCCGGGTAATAGTGAACATGGACTCAGAGAAATTTTGGTTTTTGTTTTAAGGATAGGAAATTTTAAATGTTTTAGAAGAGATCCAAAACAAAATTTGATTTTTAATTTTTACCATGGTATCGCTGTAGGTGGTGGTTTCGCCCAAGCTTAAATTTTCAACCATAGTAGACAAAAGTCACATGTATCTATGGTCATTTCCACCACATACAAGTTTCAATCAAGCAACGGTGGCATGTTAAGTCAACATGGAGACACAACATGTAGCATATGTTCTTTTGTTTCGCCCCCACTTCTGTAATGTCTCACTTGATCGTTCTTTCAAAAAACATCAATAATAACACCAAAGTACTTCCATACCTTCCGCAACACAAATTGTATTATTTTTAGAAATCATGAAATTTTCAAAATTTTACTTTTCTCAAAGTAATTTTTTTGTGAGGAGGATGAAATTTTCTGTGAAATATTCAATTTTTAAAATGGAAATTTCAAATTTTAATTATTATGCGGACTATGATAGTTGTAAAAATGAAACTTTGCAATACATACATATATATATTATATTTATAAACAATTTTGAAGGCAAATTATGCCACTTTTCAAGCTTCCTTAATTTGTAAGAATCTTGTGAAAGCTGATCATCACTAATTATATGTCCTTGCTCTCGCATTCATAATCTAACACAATTGTTAATTGTCCTTTTCAGTGATAATAATTTGACATAATCATCAACGTCCGAAATTGTAATTCTCCAAAATCATTGACATACAAGAATGGGTCCATAACCCTCGATGACTTTGTGTCCATAGGCTTCCTTTTAACAAGCTTGCCTACCGGCTTACTCTATAGAGCCATCAAGGGCTTGCCCATTCCTTACTACATAATGATATTTTTATTAGACCACCCACCCCATTTCACCATTATTTCGCATTATAAGTGTTCTTCAATTTTGAAAGTGGCCATGGTTTTCATCATGTTCATGCACATATTGAACCACCTTTGAAAGCATTGAACTCTTGATGTTGAACTGCACAATTTTTCTCATTATTCTGAATCCAATTATGTTTTGAGCAAACTTGTGACCACATTGCGAACAATTTCTAACACACCTTTTCAATTATGTTTTGAGCAAACTTGTGACCACATTGCGAACAATTTCTAACAGACCTTTTCAATTATGTTTTGAGCAAACTTGTGCCCACATTGTGAAAAATTTCTAACACACCTTTCATCCAACCTAGACCATTATGAGGGATAAGGGGGTTAAACATGATCAAATCTCACCAATTCAGCAAATTTGTTCCGCCCCCCTCCCCCCAAAGAACTCAAAATGAAAGATTATGATGGTGTTAAAGCAAATTCACCAGACAAAATTTTGAACCTCCATGCAATTAAAGATTACAATCTTTTTTTGGCCATTGTGGATCTTCCCAAAATTTTGTTGAATGGAGCTTGAATTGCCCTCTTTCTAACATATCTTCAACATGCTACATGGAATAAAATCATGATATGAAAATCACAAACTTTAATTTTTTATTTTACATTTTCAATTGGGTTCCTTGTGAAAAATTATCATATATTCCTCAAAGGTGGCATGCACCACTCATGCAACATTAACCATTTTTGCAAATACATGATCAAGATTGCAATTGGACCTCTTGAACATTTGACTAATTATGAGGAATGTATTGTTTCGTCATTCTAGATTCATTCATGGTTACATGTAGCATGATGAGTTCATTCACCAAGAATCAGGGTTTTTTTTTAAAAAAAATTGAACTAGGAGGATGGGTGATCATCCAAACAGGACTTAGCCAAATTTGGCTCCAGGTCAAAAAGGAAATATGTTTTTAGGAACCCAATTAGATTTTTGTGACATACTAAAACCTAGCATCTAAATTTGATGATTTCAAAAAATATATATCCTTGAAATATGGTTACTTTGGGCCATTTTTTCCCCCAAAAAAATCCTTTGAGAGAATCACAACCTTTTTTTCTCATTTGCCAAGCGGCAACATGCCACCACAAAAAAAAACGCTACCAAGAATATGTTTGATCTTATTGAAAGTTTGAATTTGACGTTGTAAGTTTCATTCTAGTTTTTGTAGTAAGATTTCAACTAACAAATCATAATTAAAATTTTCATACATTATAGAAGATGGTTTGCTTTATTCGTTTACATTTATTTATTGTATTTATTGTTGTTAAACTTGTGGATAAGCATTGGATGCAATACATAACAACATATAATAACAATGACTTTTTTATTTTTTCCATTAGCATATTATATTCAATATGGTGGCATGAATTCTATAAAAGCACATGGTGTGGCTTTTGTATTCAACAACACATTCATGGATTTCTACAAACTAAAACCTTTAACATAAAAAATTTCCATGGACCTCACAAACATTAGACATGCAAGTCAATAGGTTATCCAACACCAATAAATTGGGATAAATATAATGTGCAACACAAATGAAAATCCTTCTATCATCAACTTTCTGGCTACACATAAAAATCCATACAACCTTTAACATTTATAACTTAAATTTAAAAATTATTTCAATTCACCAATAAAATTGCAATGTCATCCATCCATGAATGATCAAAACAACTTACATAAAGTTGGATGTCATCAACATCACACAATCAAAACCTCAAAATGAAACCCTATTCCTAAATTTTCATTTGGACAATTTCATAACAAGCCATAAGTGTTTGTTGTTTTATAAATGTGGATTGCAACAGTTATTATTTTTGCACCATAGACAATATGCATTCATGAAAAAAATATTTATTTTGATCATGGAAATTTTATAAAAATATAGCAAGTAAGGTTTCATTTCTTGAACAAAGTTTTCACAAATGTTTTAATGGTGATCACCTTCTTTCCCTTTTCACTAAACATTGTTAGAAAATTAAAACCCAATCTATCGTTATTTTATGTTTTTTTTCTGACATTATGTGATATATATATTTTCTTTCTTTCTTCTTGTTTTATCTCGCTTAAACAAATTTTCCTATGCACTAATATGCTAAGGTGGTTTGGAACAATTTCCTAATAATGTTATATATCAATGGTTTATCACACATGCACATTTAGCCATAATAAACATCATGTTATGACATTACAAAAGGTGATTTCACCATTATATCTTAATTCAATTCCATTTTTAAATACATTATTTCTTGGTGTTTAGGTTTGCAACCAAAATAAACTATGATAAGGAAAATGAAGAATAGATAAGCTTAAAAGCATGGCATGAACTATGAACTAAACTTCTTATTAAAACTTGTGAAACATGCATGTCTAAGTGACCGAGGAAATGTGATACATACATGCACTTCAAACAAAACGTTAATATCATCACAATGATTAAAGGTGGTTTTTAAGACAAATCCACCAAAATTGGGAAAAGAGGGTTGTTTATTTGATTAATGACATGATTATTGGACCATATGTTTTTTTTATTGTTTTCAATGAATGAATTTCAAATTAATAAATGTCAATGGTTTACATTTACAAGACCTGACATGCAAATAATTAAGGAAACTTAACATTGATGAAAATGAATTTTTTTTTTCAAAAGAAAATAGTTGTACATTTCTCCAAATTTGTAGACCTAAAATAAGAAGTTACAAGCTCCGCTACATTAGATTACTCTTCATTTGATGAGTTTCCAACAAAATTTTCATGTTCTTTTATGAATGGCATTTGCAATGTTTTTTCATCAATGTCCTCTTCATCATATGATGACTCCAATGCATCATTATGAACCTTATTCCCTTGTGGTATTGGGGGCCACAACCCAAAAAAATCTTCATCACTCCCAATTGTCAATAGATTAACCTCCATAATTTTGTCCTTTGCATTTTCAAACACTTTTTTCAAGCCTCATTCTTCAAAACCATCTTCTAGTCTACTTCACAAGGATCATCAAAGAAGAATACTTGCTCTAAATGTATAAGAAATGCAAAAACATCTTTCAAAAATGGGAGAATTTGAGTGAAGTTCATTGATGTGAATCCATACTCATCTTGTTTCATTGTTGTTCTTACTATTTTGTAATTGGCTTTGACCCCATTACAAAATAACACAATGACACATGTTGCTCCATAATCCAATTCTAGGATTTCTTCAACCATTCAACATATTCCAACTCTACTTTGATTGGATTGTTGACTTGTCCACTTGATTTACACATTGTGATGAAAGTGGGAACTATTCTAAAATGCACAATGACCAAATTAGTTTTTACTTTCTTCAAACAAATGTGGTTTCCATATGTGTACATAGCTTGATATGATGTCACTTTCAATGCAACAGGGAATGGTAATTGAATGGCTTTGTGATAATTGAATGTACTTTCAAATTTTTGCATATATTATGTGCAATTTTATTTTTTTCCCCAATGTGTACACCTCAAACATCCTACCTTGAGGCCTTGTGGACATAAGTTTTCAATGATTTCATGTACCTCTCCATTGGGTACATTCATCGAGTATGCATAGGGCCGCACCTTTGCCACTAAATGCACCATAAGATGAATCATGATGTTGAAAACAAATGTAGGAATTTTTTTCTAAAAACAACAAAGTGTGATTGTTGCTTCTTGTGTCAAATCATACATGGATCAATTTTTTTGCACATAATCTCTAAAACACCTAGGTCATGCACATGACAAGAAGTTGAAGACTCCTTGACATGAGGGTATGTATACAAAGAGGATGAATTTGTTGCATAAAGACATGATAATCATGTGTTTTTAGTCCTTTCAATTTGCTTGTCTCCATGTGAATTCATTTCTTGCCATTATTCAAATACCTTGTCAGTGTTTTGAGTCCTTCTATGATATGTACGAAAGTTCTCATCTCTTCTAGGTCTAAAATATAAGAGGTAGTTAACAATTTGAATTCCCTTTCTTTCTTCTTTGGTCACAATGCACTCCAAATATTCATCTTTTTCATGTCTTTTCACATCAACATTGTGTCACCTTTTCCAAACATGATATTCATCACATGTTTGATGAGATTCTTTTCAAAATGCATAACATTTTATGTGTGGCATATAAAATTTTAATTTGTAAGAGAAACACATGTGAATATAAATAAAACTAACTAGAATATGAACAAGATTATATGTATATAAATAATAATAATAATCTAATAAATAACAGTAAATACATAGTGATAAAAAAAAGTAAAATATTTTTACATTTATTGTACATGTAAACTTCAAATTTATATATATATAAGTATCTAAATATAAAACAATTATATAACAAAATTGTTTCACACATTTAAATTTGAAAACTATGGAAATTTTATAATTAAATTATATATATATTCATTATTTGTTTGAAAACCAAGTTTTATTGACTAAACTAATTGTTTAATTAATTATACAAAGTCTTTGTGTTAAACACACTCACTTGCCAATACTCAAGACTCCATAATGCATATTTGTATTTTCATTCCATATTTATGTATTGGATCAATTGTTGGCCTATGTTCACCTCCCTCTTTGACCCACTCCAAGCAAGATTTTTCATTTTAAAGTGTTATTTTAGGGAAAATAGGTCAAAAAGTCCCTCTAATTTCCAATTTCTCATCAAACCAACATTTATTTCAATAGCAAGGATGTGTGCGATGATGTCTCCAGCTATGACTTGTGTACACCATCTTCCTCATTTTTTGAAATATCAAACCATTGGTTTGGGGTCACAAATCAAGCATCCCTTATAACCTTTATTCACACATCCTACTACAAATCCATAAGTAGGAAAATCATGAATTTTTCACAAGAATATTCTTCAAAGTTTGAAGTGTGATTGCCATCCTTAGTTGACACATCATACGTGGTAACTCCTTTCCATAACTCTAATAATTCTTCAATCAAGGGTGCCTATATGTTTCCATATTTGCATCCTTCGCAGATTTTTTTCCATGATGATGAAGGCCAACATGACAAAATTTATTTGTCATTAGGCATGGTGGCAAATTGTTCATGAGTAGTAACATTGGTCAAGTTGAATGCTTGAGATTGAAATCACCAAATGGATTCATCCCATTAGTAGCTAAAAAAACAAATTTCCTTGGGTTTTGGCTAAAAATTGGCCACATAACATCAAATTTGTTTCCATGCCTTGGAATCAATCGTGGATCAAATCATGTGCCCATCATCCAATGAGTGTTTGGCATGCCATTGCATAAGTTGGGTTGTGTTCTTGCATTGATAAATTTTAATCTTTAATCAAAGAATAATAGGGAAATGGCAAAACACCTTACAGGGAATTGTCATTAAACCCTCTAGATATTGATTAGACTAACATATTGAACACACATGCAAGTCCTTGTTCTCTTCATGGTACAATATGCATCCTTATTCACATGCACGGATTGATGTGTAATTAAGATTAAGATTACTCACCAATTTTGATGCTTCATATTTTGATTTTGGTATCATATTATTCTTAGGGAATTTTTTTGACCCAATTAACCAAAACAACTCATCTTGGAAGGTATTGGTCACTTTATGAACAATGCAAGCATTAAAGAACATTAACACACTTAATAAGTGGCTATTCTTGCTTTTATTGCAAGCTTCAAATAATGGTGTCTTAGCTTCCTTCAATAACATCTCCATTTTCTCATTAACAATTTCTTCACATTTGAAAATTTCCTCATCATCATGTGGATTAGTCTTTGGAGCTTGTGCACATTTTTCATGAACTTCATCACATTGACCAAATCTTTCTTGTATCATATGAACACAGTCCATAGATCAATTTAAATATGTTGCCCTTTCTTGATTGTTGGCTTAAATGTGACCACACCTTCCTATTGTATATGGATCGCATTGTAATTGCCCCAAAGTAAGGTCATCACCTTAATGATTTGCCAATTGCATTACAATAAGGACATAAGTTAGTAAAATTTGAGCATGTCATATAAAACAAATATAGATGTGTATATGAAATTATATGTTTGAATACACATGTATATATATGAAAATATATGTAGTTTTTCAAATTTAGTAACACAAAATTTCCAAAACATTTGAAAAGCACATAAAGAAAAAAAATCAATTTTCATCCCATAAACAAACAAGAAATTCCAATGAGAATAACTCTTCAATGTACAAGAGTTACCCAAATTCATGCTAACTACATTTTTTGCTTAGGTACATTTCAAGGTATGGCATTATATTGGTTGCTTTTGGGATCCAAAAAACCTATTTTTTGTACAAAGTAAACTTTAGATATAGTTTAAATGCAAAAGGAATAACATCAAAAAAGAAACATCAATTATTTTGTCTTCTACCATTGATAATTTACTTTAAGATACATGCCGCCTAGGTGGCCAAAAAAATATAGAGGTACATAAATTTGGGTGTGATATTACAAATGATTGCATATGAGCTTTAAAAAAATTTAGTTTGTGCAAGGTAGATATTATGTATAGTCTACATGCAAAAGGGATTATTCAAAAAAGGAAAAACAAGTAACTACTAGAAATCTATATTCTAGATAATTACTCAAGGATATGTACATGCTAAAGTTGCCCAAAACATCATTTGATTATACTTTTTGTCTAAGTATATTTCATGGTATAATATTACATTCGATTGCCTTTCAATTAAAACAAATCCAATTTGGGCACATTTTTAAATCTATGTGGTCTAAATGCAAAAGGATTTTGAAAAGAAAAAAACTAATAATTTTTTCCTCTAATATTTTGGGTAATTTAATTTTGGATACATTACAAAACTACCCAAAAGTATTATTTTTGTTTAGGTACATTTTGGGGCATGGTATTGTACATTTATGGTTACCTTGAACCTCAAACAAATCCAGTTTGGGCACATGTAAACATTATGTAATCTCAGTGCAAAAACATATTACTCAAAAGGATAAGAGAAGGTACTTTAACAAATCTATAATGGGTAAATTATTTATAGCTACTTAGACCAAATTAGCCTAATTGATTTTTTTATTACCTTCTTTACTACCTATGTACATTTTTGGGCATGGTAAATTACATTTGATTGCCTTGAAAAAAATCTAGATTGAGCTTTTAAAAATCTAGTTTGGGTATACTTATAAAGTTTCCAATGTCTAAATGCAATTTAAGGATATGATTCAAAAGGTTAAAAACAAATATTCTAACATCCACTTTTAATAATGTACATTACAATATATAATATGCAAAAGCTACCCCAAAAAAGGAATGAATTTCTTTTCTACCTAAGTACAATTCAAGGCATGGTAAATTACACTTGGTTTCCCTTTAGCTCAAAAAAAATCTAGATTGGGCATAAATGAAATGTCCATAGTCTATGTTCCAAAACCTATTTACAGCTCAACCATTTGCTAAAATTTACAATACAACAATGTTTGTACATAACATAAGTTGAAGCTATGTATGTGTATGGAATGTCAAATTTCAAAAATTCATAATGTAATAACAAATAGCTCCTCTTTTGTAGCTATAGGTTTAATCAACAAGTTAATTTGTTGATCTTTTTAAGAATTAAAGTTCATAAGGTTTGCTTATCAAAATCCATGTTTTGTTCAACCCAATACCTATTTGTTGAAGGTTATTCAAATTATTCATGAATGTTTAACATAAGTATAATGGAGGTTGATAATGAGTATTTGTTAAGGATTTTAGTTAATAAACCAGACTTTGATTGACAATATGTTTTTATTGCTTCTAGTAGTTTCTTTCCATTATTCAACTTGTTTTGTTTAAAACAACCAATGTTCTTGTAGATATTATTGAGTAAATGGAATTTACCTTGATCAAAAGGTTTTGTTGCCACCCAAGCATTGTGGATGTTTAAACATTATTAGAAGTAATAACTTGAAGGTTGTTGATAGAAACGAATCCTCTTCAACTAACGATAAATCCAAGGACAAATTTTTTGTTGTAAGTGAAGTTAACAAGTCTAATTAATCTACTTTTGAATAAAGTGAAGTGGCAAAAAAAGAGATTCCATGAAAAATTTAACAATCCAAGCTTAAGGTTATCAAACTCATTTATGCATCTTGAATTTCAATCACTTGTTCAATTGTTCACAATTTTGTTATTGATACATAAGGATCTAAACAAAAAGTTTTAGTTTATATTGGCATGAAAATTATAGAATGCAAGGTTTTTGGATTTTTCCTAGTAGATTAATCTTTCAAGGACATATAAATTCTCTCAAGAATTATAGAAAATATGAAACAACATAAATTTACATTGTTAATAATTGAAGTATTTGCATATAATTGTAATGAGGCATGATGTTTGCCTATATCATTGTTTAAATGTACTTGGAATGTGTGCGTTCATCAAATGCAAAAATGGAGCAAGAGGGCAAGACATTTTGCAACCACCAAAAAGATCTATAGGTAAACACTGAAAAAGTAGATTGTTGATCTTCATTTTGAAGATGAAGCATCATATGATGATGAAAAATGGGATAATTTTTTATGATGAGATTGGTGATATACATGGTGTAAATGTGAATGCCAATATTTTACCTATTAATCTTGTGCAACCTATCACAACTTTGGCTTTTGGATCTAACACTCAAACCAATTATGTGAATGTTTAGTTGCTTGCACTAGGGCAACATGCATTTGGCCAACAATCATCGGGTTTGGGGCAAGGAGTTAGATTAAGTGGGTTGGGTGGTCAACTAAATCATTTAGGTTAATAGGGGGATCAATTTGGGAGCCTCCAAAATTGGATTCTACAAAGATTATTAACCTGAGCCATTATAATCACTAGATGAACAAATTATGTACCTACAATTGTGACGCCATGTGCAAGGCCTCCTACTGTTGACATTTTAGGAGAATTTTTGGGTCCATTGTTAGATGTTTTTTTTTCATTTCGAACAACTTGATTAAAGGCTTGTAGATGAAAGATTGAAAATGTGGGTAGATCTAAAGCTCCTTTGCACAAGTTGATGGGGAAAAAACCATATTAGCTACAATGTGATGCAAAGGGGAAACCAATTGGCACAAGGATATACATGTTGGGGTCACTTCTTCAAGGGCATTCCAATGGACTAGATCCAAGTATCGTGGAGGTAGATCAACATTCATTCATAGCTATCATTAATATTAGGAATAGGCTAGCATAATCTTGGGAATACATTGATTACCCCTCATTAGAAGGTATACTTGAAGACAAACATGAAAAACATAAGAGACAATTTGAAGGTTAAAATAAAATTTAATTGAGATTGCCCAAAGACTTACACCCTTGCACATTGGGAAAACATGAAGGCCTTTATCCATGACCTTTTCAAAGTAGACTATGCAACTTGATTGAAGGTAGTGAAAGGATGTCAACAAAATCCATCTTGTTTAGGGCATGAAAAGGATGATGATCGAACATGGCTAGTAAGACACATTTTATTTGAATTACATGTTTAATATGTATATTAGGACCATTCAAACTAATTTGAATCTTGCGCAATTGCATCTAGAGGAAGACCTTGGTAGGTGAACATAAAATTATGTAAACAAAAAAATGTTGTGGAAGATAAACAAAATAAATAAAAGGCATGTGGAGGTTTTTCTATCTCCA
>Ga0209208_10004127_pt1 | contig 20700 bp, 8 predicted proteins | sample S1TSphfallax_3_FD_187694 | JGI IMG/M metagenome (GOLD analysis project Ga0209208, IMG submission 187694) | Host-associated microbial communities from peat moss isolated from Minnesota, USA - S1T2_Fd - Sphagnum fallax MG (SPAdes) (version 2) | ecosystem: Host-associated > Plants > Peat moss >...
TTTTTTTTCTTTTTTTTTTTTTTTCCTTTTTTTTTTTTTTTTTTTGTTGGTGTGGCCTTTCATCATGGTGTGCATGTCTTTTGCCTTTTTGTTTTACCAAAGGTGAATAAGGTGCCCAAGATCCATGAGGGACAAGCATGTACCCTATTGGCACTTGAAAATCTTCCCCTTCCTTGCCATGCCCTTTTATTCATTAATGCTTTCTTTTCTTCTTGCCCTACACATGACAAAAAATTGCTCGAAATCAACCCCAACAACTAATAAAAATCTCATTGAACTTATAAAATGAAAACTTGTATCAGTTTTCAAGTTTGTAAAATCTATCTCTATACTTGTTCTGAACTTCTAGTTTTCTGCCTTTTTTCCCCATCTTTAACCCTTAGCTTCCAATGAGTGTATGAGAATTAGGTCTTGATTCATCTAATAGGGATTTTAATTCTGATTCTTTCGACTCTCAAATCTTATAGGGGCTTGCCTTTATATCTCTAGATGAATTGGATGAAGAGGATGAAAAAGATGTAATCCCCCTCATGCTATAAAAAATGATACTACATAATGGCAACCCACCTAATCCAAAGCATGAAATACATATCCTAGCATGAACAAAACACAACTTCTACATGCATTAGTAGCCATTGATTAAAAATCAGAAAATCATATTCAACAAATATTTTGGTCACAATTACATATATTGTATGATCACCACCAACAATTTATGTAACTTACATGGTCAAGAGAATAAATTAATATATAAAACTATTAGATCATAGATCAAACAAGGTTTACAATATTAAATGTGAGTTTAGATCCCCTACTGAAATCATGTTGCCCAAAAATGGGTCAAAATGTTAAAAAAACAACATTTAATAATTTATACTAGGATGGAGACACTTAGAATGAAGATGGATATTTTAAAGTAAGCTTGTTATGAAGTTGATCCACACTAATATTTGAAATCTACACCAACACAATGTCTAGTCCTTATTAGTCCTTGTGTCACATCTCATTTCTTGAAACCATACATAGAAGCTTGAACATCCCAACAAAAAATAAGTTGCAAGAATCAAAACATTGTTGAGAATATGTACAATATTTCCAAAACCAACTTTGCTTTTGTGAACTTGTAATCATTGCTGAAATTTTTTGTGAGTGATGTAAATAGTTCAAACTACCACAAACATACATGCAAACCTAGATGACGATTATGTTACTTGGTAGGCCAAAACAAAAGTCACAAAATTGATTGGGCAAATGTATATTTCAACTTAAATGTTACACCAAATATTAGAGGCTAATTACACACAAGTTGACCAGTTAAACCCATGGTAAAAAGTCCTACAAGGAAATCTATTCACTTGAACCGTAAGCGAAACTAGAAAATATCAAAAACTTACTAGAATCAAAACACCATTTGCTTCTAGTTAATTGAACCTAGAATCAAGACACTGCTTACTTCCAATTAGGTGAACCTACAATCATCATTAAACATTTATAAGTAATACTAAATAACTCAACATGGGAAGACACACAACCTTCATACATATTTGGACCATAGTTAAACTGTTTCATTCTTACCCTCGAAAGTTCAAAACACCAATCCAATATAAGCTTTCAATGTGATGGAATCCACAAGGAAAACATGCAAAACAAACTTTCATCCCTTAAAGTAAAAATATCTAAAGGTCACCCTTCAAATGCTAAACAACACCTTGACATTCCTCTAATGCAACATAGCAACCACCTTGGAAGAAGAGTTGATAAAACTCAAATACCACTATGTATTAGAGGAGTGCATCAATGTGCATTAGTTTTAAAGCTTGGTATCTGAGATAAAACCAAAGGTGATAATCGAAACCAATATTGGTTATGCACAAGTTCAAAGGAGTAACAACAAGAAAGGTTGTCAATCCACAAACTAACTATGAAATGAGATAGTAGACAATTCAAAGCACATTCACAAAACTTTCCTTGTCTTAGCACTTTCACTATTTTGAAACCTTGAAAATCATGGCACTTAAAACTCACAATGCAAACAACAAAGAAAGAAGAAAGTTGGTTCTTCACAAATGTTGACACAAACCAAGGCACCCAATGACATTACAATGTAGATAACAAAAGGCTTAGAATGTGAAACTTGGAGGCTACCACCTTGAAATCCACAATGCAAACAATGGAACATTCGCACTTGTGAAAGCCCACAAAAAGATACCAAGCTTTGCATTCAAATTCGTGCGTGGTTACTAGTGATGCAACTAATGACTGTGAGAAGATTTCCCAAAAACCAATCACAAAAATAATAAAACAAGAGGCAGGTGTGGCTCATGTTATCCCATTTACACCCTTAAATTAAGTTAAGTTGGCTAGACTAGGCTAGGCTAACACCTACCTATCTAATGTTTTTTTGACCTACCTAGACTTATTTACTACCTACTTACCTACCTACCTATCTACCTATTAATTTTTTAAATAATAATTTAAGATTGATTTTAATTTAGGTATAAAATTAACCTAGTTGAATGGTCCATTATCTACCAATCAAATAGTCAATCATTTTGTTAGTCACTTTGCTAGTTGAAATGACAAGGTATAGTTAATAAAAAAAGGCCACTAGTGAAAATGGATAATGTTGAAATTGACTTGTCCAAAATGACACATTGGTCAAGTTGACCAATGTCACTTTTGGGCCCTTTTTGACCAATTCCCTAGTAAAAAAAACCATGACTTATAATAGTGAAAAATTTTGGATGATGTTTGATCATGTCAAATGTGTTCAAGGTCAAAGGACCATGGCTTGCCATGTTTATGACCCTGTCTATTGTAAAGTAATGTTTATTTCTATTTGTGATATGTATATAGAGGACATTGAAGCCCAATGTATACTTTGGAAGAAGCTGAATGCCACTATTCCAAAGAAAGGTGTAACAAATCCAAATTTCAAAGGCTTCATGGTAGACAATGCCTAAGGAAATTGGAATGTTGTCCATATTATTTATGGGACTAGAAATCCCATTGTGAAGTTGATTGACAAGGAGTGTATTTGTCTTTTCCATTAAATTCAATCACTAAATAAACACACAAAGCAATTCATTGCTTCAAAGTTCCAAGATTGGCACAAAGTTTTTTGTTATGATTATGAGAAAGAAAAATCTTGAGAAGAAGCTAACGTCTACTATGCTACAATTTACTCTTGGTGGTACTCCTCTTAGGTTGCTATTGAGGGTGTAATTCATGAGTTCAACAACTAGATGAACTTTTAGCATTTTCAAGTGAGGCAATGGGGAGGATTCATGCTAGATGTAAAAACTTTGCACCACTTTGTACATTAAAAATAATTTTTTTTGTTATTTTTGCATTGTACATTGGCAATGATTATTCTTGTTCTGTTCTGAATCCATTTCTTGAATGGGAATGCAAAAAAAATCCTTGAAGGAGGAAGCAAACATGTTGACTTGTAACCTGTCAAACAATTCACAACATTTGGTTCCAAGAATTTAGGAAAAGAGGTGCTTACTTGTACTACCACCTCAAATGATTATGTGCAAGCTTTCAGGCAATTGACATTGTATTATGTTTTCTTTCACAATGGCCGCTCAAGGATAGGGATGACATACAATTGCGTAGGGTGAGCCATCTTATGATCCATTACAAATGGCTACTATAGTTGTTAGATTAACTCCAAGTTCTTCACATACATTGAAGATATTGCAATTAGAAGGTGAAGAGGTATTTGGATCTGTCAAACGAAAGCAAAATTTCGCCCCTAGATCAAAAGGAGACTCGCATAGGCATGATTGTCTTAATTTTTCCGGTCCGCGAGTCGAGTTCACTTTGCACAACTTTGCACTCAATGGAAATATAAAGTAGTCTAGTCGTTCACAAGAGGGCTTCCCAATTTTCACTCATAATGACGAAGAAGTGTTGGAATGCTTTTGAGGTGACAATGTTTAACACATTGAACGATGTACCCCAAGTCCATGCCCAATATTTATTTTAAGTAGGTTTTTAAAAATTCAAGTAGCTTTTGACATTTAGTTTTCATTATGGGCTTTTGGTTTCAAGTAGATGTCAAATAGGTTTTTACAAAAAGGAAATAAAGTTTTTTTTAATGACTTGCTAAAACATATGTTGATTTTCATTTCCTAACTTATTACATATCAATTTCATTAATTTTTCTAACCAAAATGTAGGTTTGAACACATATTTTTCCAGTCGGTTTCAAATGTTTTTTTTATCTATTTTTAAAAATTCATTTCCTTTTAATTTTCTTAAAGTTAAATTCTTATAAACTTAATAAAGCTAACTAATGTTATTTGACACATTTTCACCTAATTTGATGTTACTTTATGGTAGTTATATGAAACGTGTAAGGTTAAAGTGGAATGTCTACTTTTTTGGTATATTTTATTTTGTTTTGACCTTATTGTAAGGTGAATCATAAATTAGAAAAACCTGTCAATAGTTCAAACTAGCCAATGCATTGTACATACCAAAAGAGAAAAATATTTCATTGTAGTAATAAGATGATTGAGAATTAAGTTGCAACATTACAATGGCATGGTGCTTTCCAATATTTGATGTGACCAATGATCCAAACTAGGAAAGCAATAATGTCTTTAAATGAAGCATTTTTAGTTAAACGAGCATATCAATAGCTGATAAAGCAACACAAAGTTAGTCAAACAAGATTCAAGAATGGAATTACCAAACAAATAAAGGTTGATGACCTAGTATTGCCAGATTCACTAAGTTTAAAAGAATGTCCAAATTTACATGAAATAATTGTAATGTGTACTCCTTGACTGGATAGTTTATCTATATCTTCTTTTGACTAATTGCACTAACTCCCATTGCTTTCTAAACACAACATAGATATCATACCCATGGAAAGAATTTAAAACCATATGATGTTGCATATGTTAATCAAAACATGTTTGCACATTGAATGCTAAAAATGTGGATGTTAACTCATCTTCACCTATGAACTATGAATTACATCCAAAAGTTTGCAACATGTCTCATAAATTCTCAAAATGAGTCATAAACACATATGTTGTACTAAACCTTTTGTCTGCCATTCTCTTACTGATTTTGAATTTAAACATTTTTTGAAAAAGCTTAAATTAGATCTTCAAAACATCATATATCATGTAACATGATTTCTATGATCCACTTAAACTCCAATCATATTCTCTTGAATCATATCAAGCAAACATTTCATTAACACATTGTTAAACATAATTTGTTCGGCCACATGTTGTTAAACCTTTGAGTTTGAAAATATATCCAAATATTTTTATAAATTTTTTAAATATCATAATCAATAAATATGCATTATTAATGTTCAGAATTTAGGTTTCAATTTCAAATTAAAAATTTCAAAACAAATTTATTAAAAAAATTATTTCTGGAACTTTTCAATTATCATTCTTTCTTACAATTCTTCATGGTGTATGTTTTTTTGGCTACATTGGCAACATTTAACTTATGTGTTTCAAAAAATTCTTGACATGATTATTATGATTATTATAAAAAACTAAGAAGGTGACATGTGTTGCAGTTATAGTTTGCAATAATAGATTAAGAGATTAAGCTCTTAGAATTAGAATCGTGCATGATTCAAAGTCTAGTTATATAAAGAATATTAACTTGCTCAAAGATTTAACAACATATGGCCGAACAAAAGATGAGTGACAATGTGAAAATGGAATAAGTTGCTGGAAATGACAACATGAGAACCCATGGATCTTTCATGAAGACTTGCCTGCAATGGCTTGGATTTCAGAAACTGGCCGTAGTCTTTCTGAAACCACGTTGCTGCGATCGAGATTTTCGAACTCCCCTCGAATCAACTACCATACTCGGCTGTTGCCGTCGGAGATTGCACCCACCATTTCGTGTGCGCGCTCTTCCCAGTTCCCACACCTTCTAACTTGTGAACCAAGTTCCAGAACCCCACACTTAATAGGTATAAGAACTCTACGTCTTGCCAGAACCTTAGACTTTGTTCCACAAAGAAGAAGTCTGCAATCTTTATATCCATCGGATTCTGACCTGATGCCAGGTGAATAGTCCATTCTCGAAAAGCCGAGTCTTCTGGCCCTCCTTGTCATCCCAAAGGACTTTGAGTATTGGCGCGATGCAGCTACCTAAAGATTCTTGGAGGCTGCAGGTGCGATCCGTCAGCTAGGTTCGTGCAAGGGACAAGTTCACGTGGAGGAAGGGTAGTGGGCTCATGACGAACCTGCAGGTGTATTGATACTGGTCCACGTGGGCAGCTAATCTTGAAGTATCTTGACGTCGTTTATGAATCCAACCCAAATTGAGAGAGCGTAAAAGCCGTTTCCTTCTTGCGAATCGAAAGGTACCCTTGAAGAATAATTCGCATTTGCTGGTTCTCAGCTGCTTATCTTTTCATTTCTCCGACAAACAGTTTGGTGAGAACTCATTGTTTGCAAATGTTGGCAGATCTGTATTTCTTCGAACAGAGTATATCGACTGGCGCAACAATTGCTTGTATTCCCTATCTCGAGCCAGAGACGAATACCCCGCAATCACCAGGTATCAAACCCGTTCTCCCTATTACTCTTTTTTCGGTCAAGATTCTTGCCGTACTTCACATGACTCGATGACCCCGTGGAATCCTCAACCTCAATTTTGTAAAATGTAGCACGCTTAAGTTACAGATTTTGAATTGTATTGCTCTTAGTTTCCAGCTGCAAGTTCCATTAAACCCATAAATATGCTGTCCCTTGCCTTATCTTTGTAAACCGTGAATCTGTGATCATGGACTTATCTCTTTTGTCGTCTGGAGAAGCTTCACAAAGGGCAGACGCGATATCCCTGAAAGTAAAATTGGAGTTCCTGAGTGATCTGTTTAGTTGGAAAATTTGTGACATATGTTTTGTACCACTATTGGCTCATGTGTTTGCTGAGCAGGGTTAGCAAGTGTGATCGGTTAAGCTATAAGTTTTGATAAAGTATGAACCGGAAGTCGAATCGAAGTCTAGTGAATCAGAGCAGCGACCTGCGGATTTGGTTCGGGTGCAATAACTCGCGCCGAAGTTCACCAAGCGGGTCCACGAGACGGGTTTTGTACATGGAGGCTGGCAAGAATTTCGTCGAAATCGTTTTCAGCTTTCTCATGCTGCCTAGACTGGAGCAGAACTTTTAAAACTTATTTCTCAAGGTATGAACCTGCAAAGTCATTGGTTGCAACCTACTTAGCAAGTTCTGGTCTGGATTTGTTTGGCAACCGCCTGAGGGCTTGCTCTTGTACGAATGAGTTCGCTCTGGTGCTAATGCTGCAATTCTAATTTAAGTTTGGAGTCTGAACGAATGGCCGGTGGGAACTATCTTCAACATTTTCAAAAGCGTCGTCAAGCTCAACGATAGCTACATGAATATTGGCTGCAAGGACATTCTTCTGAGCCCGCAACCTGCATCGGGCTACCGTGAAAGCTCACTTCTGCGGATTGAAGGTGTTATGTCGGACCCAAGGACATACTACACATGCAGTAATTATGATTGCCCTGACCATGAAACCGTCATCAAAAGGACGCACAGCCAGATCTTCGTACAAGATACAGGTTTCCGATGACACTGCGTCTCACTGAATCTCAAGAATCTGTGGCTACAGAGCTTGTTTCTGAACCTGCAGGAGCTGGTTATGACACATGTGAAGAGAAAAACGATTTTTATTGTTACTGATGATATTGAAATATACCCTATGTCCACCATCAAGTGCATTGTGCTGCTCAACAAGCTCAACGTCAAGATCTGAACAGCCTGGAAATTGCAGTAGGCATCACCCAGGTACAGTTTCACGTCTCTGCTATTAGGCACTGATTAACAGGATTGATCTGGAATGAAGGAGTCAATCAGACATTGAGTCAAATACATGGTCGTCTCCATAGCTTTAACTTCTGCAGTCATGAGTACTTCAAACCTTTAGAACCAGACGACATCCCTATATATAAGTAAGAGACCACCATCATATCCTCACTAGAAGTTCTTCACTTCTAAAGTGTCTTGATTCCTTCAGGAAAAATAAATCAAGAAGAGATAATTTGTTTATGCAACAATGTCAGATCTTTCGCAAACATCAAATCATCGACCAAACTGGAAAGCCTCCTTCACTCGTATGATAAATGGGCTACTAAAAACAATTTAAGTAGACCCATCTAAAAATCTTTAATGACAATTCGAGAGAAACTGCCAACCTGGAAACTGGAGAAGGTAACATAATTCAAAGTTTCAGAACTGCAAGTCGCTAATTGTTCATAGAGCGGGCATAGAAACAGTAAACTATGGCCGCAGAAAATTCTACATTGGATAGTATGCTGTTGGCTTTATGGTGTTGGATCAGCAGTGGTAAAGCCAGCAACAAAAAAATAGAGATGTGTTACAACCTATTTCTAAATTGGCAAATCCAAGGTATCTGCAATTAGTCTTTAGGGTTAGAGCACCCACCATAATTGTTAGGGTTGCAGATAATCTTATAAACTGCATCATATGCGAATCGAACTCCTTGAGGATCAACACTCAGTCCTTCGAGAAGACCTTCGAGAAGACCTCCCAGGCCGGTGTTAAACAATTGGATTTGCTGGTTCACCTCTGGTCACACACCCCATTTGTATCTATATTCTTTGTCCACATGGTGGTTTCTAGTTTAAACCCAGAAACAGGGTAACAGTACTAGCACCTGTCATCGATTCCACAATCTTTATTTCATGCACCTGACTTTTCATCTGACCCGGGACATAATTTATGCAAATTATTCCTTGCACGGGTCGGAGACATAGTCGGGATTCGGCTGTCAGCTTTGTGTCCTTTATCCTTTACCGAGAAAGATTTTCAGACTAACTCAACATTATCCATATGTTGTGGCCTTTGTGCAATACAGGTGAAGCGGCTGGTTCAGTGTGCCAAAAGGTCGTTCTTCGCCCGTGCAGTATATATGTGGATTCTATTTGCGTTAATTGCCTTGTGTATGCGCAGAAATTTGCCCTGTCTGGCATTTTAAAAGTATTAAACATACAGAGAAATGTGAGATGTACTGCATATAGTCGCCTGTTGCAGTAATTGCAGTATTGCATGTAATCCACGTAATTGCAGTATTGCATGTACCTTGCAGTAGGTACTCTGCTATAAATTATGATGACTCCCTGATACATCCAGCTTAATATGACATCATTGCAGCTCAAATCAGCCATGGAATTACTATGTCAATGTGTATCACGCATTGCTAGACGCGCTTAATGATTCTCCAATGTTCTTGATGCATGTACTCGAATGCAAACTCCAGGCACGCACCTTGTTTATGTAAATTTCTGATTGCCCAACCATGAGATATTTTACATGGTGCCAGACTTGAGGTGAGCCTCTAATTTTCAGGCGTCAATTTTATATATATATATATGTTTGGTGCACTTGTTTCGCTCTAGTGAGCGACTGTAGAACATAGTAAATTAAGTAGGACTGGATTCGTCAAGTTTTATTTCAAATAGTACTATCATCGATTGTATGATGTATATTTTCCTGAATGGCCCGTTACTGGCTTTTCACAATCAAAATTCAGATATGGTGGCCAATATTCATCATAGCCTATAGGATTGCGTCCTTTTACTGCGACTTGTTTACTGCAATTAATCTTTTATGACCCTGTATGAAATTTCTGGTACACTATTGTCGTGCTGGTCTGATATCTGATAACTCAATTGAGCCTGTACAGTAAAGATACTTCGAGAGTATTAACTGTGTTGGTTGTATGTGGGGCCAAACCGAAGCCAATGTAAATCATGCAAGGATAATTTTGTCTATGATCTCCTCTCCCGGTTCAATTACATCCTGGGGTTCTTCTACAAAAGTCCGATTTGGACTGACTGCCGAATGTATCTTTGTCTATTGCAAATCCCAGAGCACAATTTTAAGTGAAAAACGTCATACATCGCTGGTAGGACGTTTCGGACGCTCTTGTGTATGTTCCTCAAATTAGGTTTCTGAACAGCTCGAAGAAGTGCAATTCTCAAAACCTGGAGCAAGCTACATTGGCTGTCTACTGGCTTCGAACTCTTTTATGTGTGCAATACAATTTTTCTTTCCCTTGACCCTAATATGCCAGCGTAACTGCAGTATGTGACAAACCTGCAGGTTAAATGCAGGTATGCTATTCATGAGCATGTAGACTCAGTAGTTTATCTAGGGCTCAGCGCGTCATGACCTTGTTCTGCGTTGCTGAAGTGATACGCCGTAGGTTGCCGATTAAATCCGCCAAGTCTGCTCACAAAACGTGACACGTGTTCTAATAGAGCGTCACAAGACTACGTCAACGTCCACCACTCGCGTTACCATGAAAGTCGTGGACAGCTTCAAATCAAGGAATTTGAGCTGCCTGACCACTCGGAGCTTCAGAAATAGCCGTAATCGATTCTATTTAGGACGCATGATGCATGAATGATTACATCTTAATTTAGTTCCTGCTCTGAACCCTACGATATATTCTCATGGTATTAGGTAGGGAAAGTAACTCCAAAATATCCCAGGATTCAAGAGGGACGCAACCGCCAGATCGCCAAAATTCACTCCCTGTCGAAGGTCGCCCATGGCATGCAATTCTAATCTGGTGGGAGCTCACCACGTTACGTTTGGAGAGCGCTGCCGTCACCCAGGTCCCAGCAGCTGGAGCATGCACCACATGATAAGCTAATTGGCATCAGATATTTGTTGTTTACTCCACTAAAGTGATTGCCACAACATCTCAACACTAGTGTTTGATGATGTACAAAGTTACAAAATTATTAGCCCGGATGTCGAATTCACGTGGAGCGAAATGCAGGCCGCCCAAGTGGTGCTTTAGTAGTCGTTTGTGTAAGTACTACTAATCTATGAAGTAACACACTTGTAAACAAGCTGGCCCTGTGATAACCAACAACACTACTTAGTACTTCGCTTCTGTGAGGGTAATCTGGATCCATCTATTGCGGTTTGGACAGTAGCTTCACTTCCAAAAGGAGATATTTAAGACCCGAGTACTAGACGTGCAAGACAACTTTCATAAACGTTTGCTGGAATGCGGTTCGTGTTTTTTTTTTACTTTTGTGAATGTCCCAAAGTTCTTAGAACTATTTTTGTATAGGGTAAGGTATCCCATCGAGGGCATGCCCTATTATCCAGCTGTTAGCTACCTATAGTCGAGGGGCAGTAGCCCCAGGTGTACGGAGCTTACAGCCATAATGCCCTCTGAATGGAGTGCCTTAACTAAAAATCCAGCTTTCAAGGGGCCTTACTGGCGTTACACCCCTTTCAAGGGGCCTTACTGACGGTACATACCTGGGCAGTGCTCAGGACCAAGCAAAATTCTGCCCCACAACTGCCCTAAATGACAAAGGAAAAACATGAACGAAGGTGTGACACTTAAGGTAAAGCCTCAGGGTAAGGGCATTCCCAAAATAAGGGGCCTGGGACCAGGTGATAGCCAATCAGTCTAGCATGGCATTTTATGTCCCTCAGATGTGGGATTTATTCATCAAGGCAAATGTTATATGAACCCATAGCCAATTTACATACATGGATCTCCATGTAAGATGGATATTCTCAGATGTAAGGTGCTTCCAAATACACTATGTAATGTCTCTAAGTCCAAATACACAAACATATTAAGTGACTATCATCAATTGGGTTAAAACATGGGTACCTAAAAAGATTGTCTCATTTTATATTTCATGGGCTGTTTCACTTAAACATGTTAAAACTTAATAATACATTTTTATTGAAATTTTGATTTTATTCATAAATAGATACATTACAAAGATATTTTTATGCATAGAATGTCAAATTTGAACAAGTTTAAAAATTTCTACCAAGTCCTTGAAAAATATTTAAGACTTTGCTCACGAAAAAAAAAAACTTATTAAAAAGTGTTCAAAAAAACTTTTTTGATTCAAGATTTTTATCACAAACACCTTATGCGCTAATATGTATAAAATGTATGAATGTGACAAGAACCAAATGCCTTATTATAAGATTTAAGAAAAAAATTAATCAATTTATTGAAAATTTTGGATCATTGATAAAACATGGCCCACATTGAATAAATTATACTATTTTTATTTTTATAAATAATAATAATAATAAATTAAAAGATATATTTTAAAATTTTAATTTATTTCATTTGATAAGAAAAAAAAAACAAAATGTAAAACAGGTCATGAAAAAATTGAAGAAAAAAATTAATTTGAAAATCCTTAAAATGAATCCTCGGGGTTCAAATGTGATATCCCAATCATGTTTAGACCCAATTACAAAATAAATTTTATATTTAGCTCCCAAACATAATTGGATCTTATGGCATCTTCTTTATATAACTAGCCATATATAGTGGAAAAAAAGTTAATTAATTCATATCTAGCTTATAAAGTGTCATTTTCATCCATATGTTATGATTGAAAAATACCTTATGATTAACATGTACTATTTTGTGCTTGTAGAATAATTTGTGTCAACATTATTTTAAACTTGATCTCAATTTAACTTGTGAAATGGTCAATACATGACCATTTTTCAGATTATATGGTGGATTGCTTGTCAAACTATGTTACATGATCCACACACACAATGCAAAAACACTCTCTTAACTATTTTGAATTCTTTTCATTGTTTTTTTTCTTGTGTGTTACAACCTCATTAAGGTGCATAAACCAAATCCCATATATGAATATTGAAAACACCCTAGTGACTAAGACTGGTAAATTTTTGACATGTGTGGCCTCCACAAATGACCACACTTGGAAACTCAACTAAATAAAGGAACAATTATACCTAGGGTGCACAAAAAAAAATCTTAAGCCAACCCATCTCCAGTTAGCTGGACAATAGTAGCCTGGTTTGTTTAAATGTTTTTTTCTAAATGTTTTACAAGTTACACTCACAACTATGTTGAAATCTCCAATCTTCACTTTGTGTCAAATCATAAAATTTATTCAAATATTCAAATCTAATTTATTGATATGTCTGAGCTCATGAAATTGTTTGTATCTAAGAATTTAGTAGTTTTGAAGGGGAATACAATGCAAGACACAGGAAACAACCGAACTTGTAATTAAGTTGATCTCTTCATATTACATATTAAACTAGTTTTCAGCTGTCAAAAAAGTCAATTTTACAAATAGCTACTTTTCCTGGTGAATTTGTGTAAATGAATTCCCACTACTAATTCCAACTACTCAATAGAATTCAATGCAGCTCCAAAGGTCAGGAATAAATTTCACAAATTTAATGGACTTAACCACTTTTAACATTATTATTAGGCTTAGAATGTATATTGGTATTGGGATTAAGTTTAGGATTCTATAAAGAGATTCATTTTTAATGTGAAATTACATAATTAAGAATTAATTATATATTATGTAGAACTTCACATGTCTTTAATTTACATAATAAATTTTCTTCTAGATGTCTTGTAATTTCAAGTGCGATGGTTTATGACATACATATGTGTAATCTCTATTTCAGAATTTGAATGTGATCATGAAATGAAGGACATTTGAAATTACACATTTATATGTGAAGGGTGCAGGTCAATTGTACGAAGTGAAGTAACTATATTATTGTTGAATCACCCTTTGCTCTATGCTTTACACTGGACATATATTAGTTTCAATGGAGATTATAACAAATTACAACTAAGTCTTACACGTTGAAGAATAAATAGGTTGTAAATGTCTTTGAAACTCTTCTTACCAACCTTCTACACGTATGTATGATAATAAGTATGTATTCCTAGGCTTTGCTTTGTCACCATCAGTCAGCAAACTGCACTTATCATGCCAATATAGCAGGATCTTAATACAACTTTTATCAGTAATAAGTTCTTTTGTTTTGGAATCTAGTCTTACTCAGTCTAATGCTAGCTTAATTGTTTTAAGTTTTTAACAATAAGGTTTATAGACAAAATTTTGAGTTTATGAAGTACATGATATCACTTGTCATAATACTTAAACAAAGATTTTATTGGTGGTGGCATATACTCATATCGATTATAGGAACTTAATTGTACTCCCTTGCATTTGTACCACAAGATTCAAAAGACTTTTAAAAACATTGAGATATTGACAAGCATTCTGAAATAGTGATCCTAATCACAAGAATTAAATCTGAACTCAATTCAAATCATGAACTAATATAATCTCAAGTTTGAGAATTTATACTTGGGTGTCCTGTCAATTCTATTCAGATTGATGTAAATCATAATTATGGAGAAGTTTTCAGTAGATATGACAATATTTTCTTCTACAAACATAGTCCAATTAAACTGGTGCAGATGCAAGTCATTTAAGGTTGGACACAGATAGTCATGCAAACTGAATTCATTTCCTGCCTGATGTGTAGAATTCAAGACTTGGATTTGTGTAAAAGCTCAAATCAAATGGCTAGGTCTCAGCAACCAGTTACAGAAACACAAGGTTGAGTTGAGGAGAAATTGTCCAGTCAATGGTGCTACTGACTGCTTTGAGGTAAGAAATCTTTCAGTAAACAATCATTACCAAGACACAGAATTCTCTTTTTTAAGGGATTGTGCAATCTCTAGTTTGCGTGGCATAGGCCAATGTCAAAACCACATTCCTTGATTCAAATGCTTCTGGACTGAATGTGCATTGTGAACCAAATGTAGAAGCAGCTATCATGAACCTTGGTTGATATGGATGAAGTTGTCCATCACCTTGGTTGGAGGTTCAAATTCATTGTTGACAGAGTCAAAGCAACCCCTTGTATCAAATCAAACACCGCAGAGCAATGAAGATTTTGTGAAGGATTCCAGGACAAGCATCTAGATGAAGCCTTAGTGCATGGTGAAAACAATGGAAATTGGGTTTGCAATGGGAAAGGACTTATACATTGAGTGTACAACCATTGTGATCTTCAGAACAAAGCTAATTTGTCTCCTTTGGTGCATTCCAGTGGCAATTTTCATAGTCCATGCTGATTATGGTGAAGTTTGAGTGTGCGCTTAAGTTCAATTAAGTCCTCCATGTGCATTTTGGGATTTGGTGCTCTGCAGAATGAAGCTTATGATTTGAGTCAGGCTAATGTCATCCAGATGGACTCTAACATCAGAGAGGTATAAAGTTCCAGTTTGATCCTGAAGGCTGTGTTAGTCTGTCTGTAACATGTAGAAGTGTCAATCTCCTCACAAAAACTTGAAATAGCATATGGCAACTTGTCAGTAGTTTTGTTTGGCATAACAAAAAAAATTTGATTTGTTGCTTGACTACAGGGCTGGATTTTTGTGTTTAGATCACTAGCTATACTACCTTTAGAAGAACTTGGCTTGGCTTTGCATGACTGAGTAACTTGTGAACCTTTGTTCTCTGTGAAATACTGCAGCAGATAGTGTCAGTGGGTGCAATAGCCCTACTTACAAAGCATTCAGTCCCAAGTTTAGTGAAGATTCTTATAACTGTGCCAGTTGATTGTCATATGAAATATAGAGAACAGTACGTAGTCTCTGCACAACTGTCCTGTATTCATTGAACAATGTGCTGCCTGTGAGAACTTAACTTGCCAGATTCTTTATATTGAGCAATCTGGAGATGGTCCTCATCTATGATGATGGAATACAAGTAAGCAATTTTTCTAACCTAAATTTTCCATCATGTGCAAGCAATTGGCATATTTGACAGGCTCAACAACTCTGTCATTTTTTCATCATGAAATTTTACTATTTGATCTTGAGGTCTTTCTCAATGCCAAGAACATTCTGTGGAAGGCAAGGCAGTGTGTGTTTGAAGAGGAAACTAAGTCACAGAATTGGAATGAAAACATGATTTTTTCAGCAACATGGGAAAGCCTCCAAGAACCATTGCAAAGTATATGCAGGAGGAGACCACACATGCTTTTCATTTATTTTTGACAGTGCAGTAAAAGAGGCAAGGAATTGGATGATGGCAATGTATCGCAACATTGTATCACAATGATTGAAGGTGGTTGGATATAATGTGTGTGGTGGGTGGGTTTAACATAGATGATAATATGCATTTTCTTTGCCTTGAAAATTGACATGATTTGTATAGTGCAATTTTTATGCTCCATTTTGTCCAATATTATGCTGTTTGTCTGAGGTTGGACAGTGCAATTAGATCTAAGATCTGACAATCAGCAATGCAACTAAGTCAAAACCCCAATGAATTTTCATAGCAGATTTCAAGACCATACAGAGTCATACCGGGTTTCCAATGGATGATGCACTGGTGCATGCTGGGTCTCATGATCCTACATATCTTAGAAGCTTTGTCTGCATGAGTTATACTTTGTCTTCCACAGGGATAGCATTCTACTTGGGATCTTGTATGCAAATCCCCTGAATTAGTTTTCTTCTTTTTCCTCATGAGGTCTTCTTGAGCCTGATACTGCTATTGTGTACTACACTAGGTGACATCCACAAGAATGAATGCATTCCCTATCCTTCCAAAGTGGAGTTGTGTGCAAATGACAACATATTTGGGGGAAAAAAAATTTGCATTCCTGATATGTTCATAAGCATGTTTCAATCAGAAAGTGCTTCTATGCACAGTGGGTGTCAAATGTATCCATCTATACCGCAAAATGGCAAATGGGATTCTGAAAGTATTTGCATCAGCGGTGGCTATCACAGCTAATTGCAATTTGGATGCAAGTCCTATTTTATAAACCTTGCTTTATTGCCTTCCACCTTTGCATTCTAAGTTGTTCTTGTACTTCTATGGAGATGTGAAACACTGGGCGGGGGGGGGGGAATTTCCTATTGTATTTGGAGGGCAGGTTATATCCATCAATATCCCCTCCTAGAAACGAGGAGCTAATACCTAATCATTAAGAGTGGAAGAGAAATTGCCTGCTTGATATAATAATAATATAACTAATATTACAGTAATTATGAACATAAGGTGGATATTATAAGTAATGAACATAAATAATATTAATTAATGAATATTACAATAATAATACTAACCTACCATCACACTTCCACTCAACTACCATCAAATGACACTAGATGCTACATCATAATTTGTGCATGTTACCATTTTTTGTGTGAATTGGTGAACAAAACTGTCCATCTAAACATTGAGATAAATTGTATTTACCACCAAGACTCTGATTGCAGCTTTATAGGTGTAAAATCTTTCCCACTAATAAGGTGTAGGTGTAAGAAGATGAGTCTTACTCTTTACACCTAGTGATCTACAAATGTTTAGGTTCATGATAAAGTTTGCCTTGTGCTTCACAGTGAAAACCCACATGCAGGGGAGATTCTCAAAATGCAAAATGGAACTCATCTACTGCCTCATCCTAGACTCCTTATTTTGTGAATGCCCCCACTCTAGGGCTTCACCCTACACTTTTGTAAAAGGTTTTTGCTCAGACCTAGAGCTCATTGCTGTATTATGAAGTATGCCAATATTTGGTGCTGATTACATTTGAGTTACCTTCTATTATAAATTTACTGTCAAACCAGCTTGAAGTAGCACTTCTTTTTGTTTTTAGAAGTTGGTTTGTCTGAATCTTTGTTTTCAGAATTATTCCTAAGCTTGCCTATAATTCTCTTTTTTTGTTACCACGTTTGGTGCTCTATTTGCTCTCTCATTATTGATCACATTTTATGCTCTACATTTGCATTGCTTCTTGTTTGTTCCAGAGAGAAACTCTTCACTTGACACAAATTCACAAGTGCAAACATAGCTTTTGAACGCTTTAGAGGTGCAACGAACTGTCCTGATAATAATATCAGGTTCTATTGATTTTACAAGCGAAGATTGCAAATTTTGCAGGAGAGCTTGACTCTAATCAATGTCTCCAAATGGTCCTACCAAGCTCAAGTTGCAGTAAATGTCAAACACATTGAGAGACCATGCCCATTGGGGGATGGCAATATAGAGAATGGCTATACCCAGAAGTTACAGAACTGAGGTGGGAATTAAACCTCTTCTGCCATGGGTAAGTTAATCATACAGACAACAAAGACACAAAATTTGCATAAAACTTTGCTTCTATTGCAACATCTAGGTGTGTACAATGAATCAAGAGGGTTAAGAGTTGGGAGACTCAACAAATCATGTCCTGTGCCAGTTGCATCACTGGTGCAGCTGTTTGGCCCTCGAAGTCGAAAATTTAAACAGCTGGGTGTGTTCTGTTGCACCCTCATCAGCCATAGTTATTTGGACTCACTTCGGAACAAGATTCCAAGAGATGGGTTTCTTTTGTCCTTATTGTTGGATTTGGGATTCTAAACAGTGCATGATATGATCTGGCTTACTATCAAATTCTTGCTTTCTGAACTTAATTGTTGGAGCCTGGAGATTCAGCTGGAGAAGTAGACAGTGGACAAAAACTGGATCCTAATTGTGAACAGCTCACATGGGATGAAAAATATGCAATAGAAGATATGGATCTGAGGATGCATATGAAGTTCAATTCATATGAAGTCAATGAGATTGTCCCCACAGCTTGGGCACATGGATCGAAATAGTGTCAGTTTGCAGAGTGTGGATGTGGAGGAGCTGTCACTTAGCCAATTGTGATTGGAGCATCATGCGTGTAACCCAAGTGGTTGGGCAAGTGGTTGGATCCATGGCTATCTTACAAGTGCTTGTGGGTTCATTTCTTCATTAGATCATGCTACATTAAGTGGGGCTGGCTCAATTGTAAGGTTTCCTTGTGGGTTCAATTCACCATTAGCTCATGCTAAATATTACCAACTATAGAGGGGCTAGCTCAAGAGTTAAGTTCACTTGTGGGTTCAATTCACTATTAGGATATGCTACATGTTTCCAACTCTACTGGGGCTAGCTAGATAGTTAGTTTCACTTGTGACTTCAATCCACCAAGAGGTCATGCTACATGGTACCAACTATAGTGGGGACCCTAGTTTAATGCTAGTTAGCCTCACTTGTGTGTCCGATTCACCATTAGACAATGCTATATGTTACCTACTCTAGTGGGACTAGCTAGATAATAAGGTGTGCATGTGCGTTCAATTCACCATTAGGTCATGCTACATGTTAGCATCTATAATGGGGTTAGCTAGATAATAAGGTTGGCTTGTGGGTTCAATTCAGGGTTAGGTAATGCTACATGTTACCGTATACAGTGGGACTAGCTACATAGTACGTACTAAGAAGTCATGTAAGTTCACAATTAGACTAAGCTGCATGGTACCTTCTCTAGTGGGACTAGCTAGATAATAAGGTTCACTTGTGGGTTCGATTCAACCTTAGGTCACGCTACATGTGACCTACTATAGTTAAGCCAGCCAGGCCTGTTATACAGTAAGGTTCACAAGTCAACTGGTCTTTGAAAAGTCCGTGATATCTGGACTCAAACTTTGGGAGAGGACCACTTTGTGCAGATTAGTTTGCAGAATGAATGACTAAACTTTTTATCTTTTTTGGGATCAAAACTTCCCCAATTTGCAGAGTGGCAGAATTAGCTACCATTGTGAATGTGGTAGAGAAATCCAGAAGGAGCAGGGTGCCGAAAACGCCAAAGGCAGAATGGTCATTATGTCACAATAGGAATGCAGAAGCGTATTAACAATAAACTCAGAATGGGCAAGGCTTTGTAAAGCAGGCACATTCAGAAATTGAGGTGAGATCTGAATGGAGAAGACAGATTTAATTTAATTTAATTCTCATGGGAGGCAAAAGGTTAGTTAATGGTTTCTTTTTGGCCATTTGGGATGAATGTCTGCTTTAATTCGATTGAAATGAAGATAGTTACATTGACCCCTACAACCCTGTTCTGTTTTGGCTTTGGGGGGGGGGGAATAAGCATAAGGCCCCTCTTTGGGGGCTGCAATAGTCTTAAGGCACTTTGACAGTTGGATTCTACTACTTCTTGCTAGATTTAACAAGTTTTTCCAAAGGGTAAGGCTACTTCTCAAGGCAAGGGCCATATGATGTGACCTCCCTACACCTCAGGGCTACCACATTATGGTTGTAAGCTCTCTAGCATGGTTCTTCTTAAGGCCACTTTAGACAAGGGTCCAGGAACCAAAAGCTCAGGGATCAATTTGAAGCAAATTGGACCTTTTTCATGTTAAAAACAACAGTTTTTTTAAAAGTACAATGAGTGTGTTTAAAGGCTTTGGGTCCAATTCAAGGATCCAATATCAAAAATGTGTGATTGACATGTGAGAGGATTAGGTTAACCTTTGGTATTTTTTTTCTTCTTTTTCTTTTTCATGGTTTTTTTTATTTTTTGTTTTCACCTCCATTTCAGGCCCTTGGAAGGGCTGAAAATGTACTTCTTCTAACAAGCACCTTATGAGGATCCACAAAACCAACCATGTCAACTCTAGAATTGGTCAAAACTGGGAGAGCTAGTGTGTTCTCAACAATGTCCTCAATCCATAGCATGTCTACCAATCTCATAAAATTTGAGCAACAAGGGTAAAAAGGAAACTGGTTAGAGGAAATGAGACTTAAGATTCTTAGAACGGAGCCGTATGACGGGCGACTGTCATGTACGGTTCTTTGGGAAGGGAATAGATACCTATTTTCAGGCCCGAGCGGGCTACAAAGCTGCGCCCTTACTCTTCCAGTATATGTACATTGCTTTTTTTAGGAGGTTGGCTGCCCATCTTAGATATTCCTATTTTCCAGGCAATTCCGGGTTCTATCTGGTTTAGTATTAAGGTTCTTTTTTTTCTGTTTGTATATATATGGGTCC
>Ga0209208_10004128_pt1 | contig 20700 bp, 13 predicted proteins | sample S1TSphfallax_3_FD_187694 | JGI IMG/M metagenome (GOLD analysis project Ga0209208, IMG submission 187694) | Host-associated microbial communities from peat moss isolated from Minnesota, USA - S1T2_Fd - Sphagnum fallax MG (SPAdes) (version 2) | ecosystem: Host-associated > Plants > Peat moss >...
TGTGTTCAACGTGGAGCTCACTGATGAAGATGTATGCCCCTACGTCATTCTTTCTCGTGTCTTTTGTCACTATGTGCAATCTCTATTGTCTCCCTGTAACTAAGGCCCAAGCTTTATGTTTTTGTCATCCCAAACTTTTCTTCATGGAACACAGATTCTGGCAACCATGTTCAAAGAGGCAGCTGACAAGTTCTTTGACAAACTACAATTAGGAAAGGTGCAGCATACATACAATCATTTCTTTTAGTGGACATTGTAGTGTGGTGCTTTCTACTTTTTGGAAATGGTTGTGACTGCGCTCATTCCTGTCGTGTTAGTTTTGGTTTCACTGCTGAACTTACGAAGTGGTGTGTTTGCAGACTACGATGACAGGGCTTCCTCATTCCTTTTGTAGACATGTGCTCAAGCTAACCTAGTTTCTGCAATTTGGCCTGAAGTGCAGGTGTACTTCATATCCAAAGGCAGGCTGCGAGTTGCAAACAAGCAGTTTTCAAATGTGAATAATGATTATGAGATGACATTGAATGCCAACTCCGAGGTTGAAGAAGTTCCTGAGGATGCAGCCTCCATCCATATGCTTGCCATGAAGTACAAATTTGTGAAGATCAATGCATTGGGACCATACATCAATGGCAGGGAACTTGTAAGTATGTCTTTTTATATTCACCTGCCTAGGTTTGCAAGTTGTTTTGTCCAAGTAAATCTGTGGCCTCAAGTCCAATTAGACTCGATGTATTCTTGTGCATGTAGCAGCATTAGTTGGAGATCACCATCCCAGCTGACTTTGATATGTTGGTATAAGCCTGCCTGTTCAGTAGGTGTAGAATGATTCATAACTAGGGAACACAAATGCCCTGTTTGACACAATGTTGTAACAAAAATTCCATTTTCCTAAATTGGTTGCTCATGGTAAATTGAATGAAGGTTCTTTATTGGTTGATGTGCAATTTACAGTAGGGGAAGCAATTGTATTATGTAACCTTGATGCGAAGGTTGTAGCAAAGGGGCTGATAACAAGTGTTGGAGGACAAGGATGTGTCCACCATGGGGTGCCAATCAAGGAGTCATGGTTCCAAGTCCAGTTAAGTGAAATTGTGGCAGGTAAAGGCAACACCCCGTTGTTGGTGCCAAATGAGAATGATGATCCCCCACAATGTGTGTTAAAAGATGTAATAGGTTCAAGCATTGTATGGGAAGGTCGTTTAATGCGAAAGCATGCTTAAGTTAGGGGCACTATAGGTCGAGAGCTAATTGATTTTGAATTCCAAAACCCTAATGAATAGTTATTGCTTTTTTTGGGTGTTAATGATATTTTAGACATTGTCAGGTTTAATAAACCTGATAAAGTGATGGATTCCCGGTTGCTATAATTGGAACAATGGCCATTAAACCCCATTGGATGGAATTTCAATGTTATTACAAAGGGTAATTTGTTGGTCACAGATTGATGTGTGTAATATTTATTGGTTGATTTTTCAGCACTAGTGGAATATAATAGAGACCTGATATGTATAATGTACTTTAGTTAAAGTAGGTGTAGGTGTGTAAGGAACCCCAATATGGGCAAGGCAATGGTTAATGCTATTAATCTAGTTGCACATGTGACTATAGTGGCACACCTCAACCTTAAAATAACAGTTGCATTTGTAACTAAATTTAACAATTGTTGTGCTACCATGTGGCACACTATAAACGGTAAGATGAAAAACCCTAACCCTAACCCTAACACCTGTAAAGTGGGACCATGTGACACATGGTGCTTCAAGCTACCAAAATACTAGTTGCATTTGCAACTACATCGTGCGGTCACTAGGTTGCCATGTGGCATCATCTTGATAATTCAATGGGGGTTAAACCCTATAACCCTAACCCTAATTTGTGCCATGTGTACAATGACATAGCATGGTTGATCAAGCCTTAAACGCAACACGTGTCCGCACCCCAACGGCTACGACTTGGACGGTCTAAATTAATCAAAGTAATTCTTAAAACTAAATATTTAATTACAAAATAAAAGTACACGTGTTCGCATACAATTGGGTAGTTAATTAACATGTAATGCAGTGTGAACGCAACCCTTGTAGTTGCATGCAGTCACACTTTCAACTACTAGTATAGAGTATGGGTGGATGAAACCGTATAACCCAACCATATATACTTGTCATATACGGATTGTTGGATGCAACTACAATTTTGATGCAACTTGTCTTAGGCAATTGGGCGAATTTCCAGTTGCAAGTGTCGCTTGCAACTGAAAACTAGTTGCATAAGACAATTGCAAAATGGCAAATTTCTAGTAGTGACACCATTTTTAAAAGACCTTATCTAGTGGTATGGTGCCAAACCAACCTCATTTATACAATAATATATTGGTAGATATTGATTTTTGTTATTGATGGATGATAAAAATTAATTTGAATTTTTGAAATTGCCATTATTTTTCTGTTCAATCCACATACATGTCCAAAAATTTAATTAAATCGGTTTTGGGGCATGTTCATTTATTTTTCATCAATCATTTTGTCCTTTGACATGGAAGATGTAATTTTTTTTTGCAAAAGCAACCTATGTGGTAAAACACATTATAAAATGTAATAATTCTCACACTTTACAAAATAATTGTTTATTCTAAAGTTCTAATTCCTTCGCAAAATGGGGAAACTTTTCATTCTTGAAAATTTTCCTACTTTGAAAGGCTATGGATACTCATTGAATATCATGAAATTTTTATAAAAAAAAGATGGAGTTTTATGTGCAATATACCTTAAAAGGAAGGTGTTATTAAAACTAATGCCATTTTTATTCCACCTCACACAAGCCTTTTATTCTAGTAATGCCATTCATGTAGGGCTAAACCTACCCCAATATTCTTCTCTTGAAGTCCTTGAAACTTGAAATTATGTAATCTCAATCTTCAACATGTTTTTTTTTTAAAAATGTTTGTTGGAATGGGTGTAAATATTAGTAGGTAGAAACCTTGAAACTAGTTAATACCATAGGCCTCCTAATAACTAATAGTTACTAGTGGTAGACTAACTATCCCTTATCCAAAGGGTGAAGCTAATGGGATTAAATAGTTCATATTAGTGAGTGGTTGGGAGGTAATTGAAAAGCTTGAATTTTAAGTGATTCAACTTAAGAGTTGTACCGGTAGCATCATGATTGCTCGAACTCCAAAAAAAGGCAACATGCGTAAAATTTTGGTAGATGTAGCCAAAGGAGGAGGTGGGGTGCCCAAGAGCAAGTGGTAAAATTAGGGTTTTTTTTCTCTTGCCCCTATCACCGTCAATTTTTTTAAAAATTTAATCATGTCCGTTGAAACCAAATATGAACATTTTTGTGCCCTTTTTATGTTCGTCCTTATCATGCATTCAATATGTTTGAAGAAGGTAGTAATGTTTAGTCGTAGATCATTAAACATTTGTTCATGCATGAGTAGGATGATGCTCATGTGTTATTGAGTGATCAAGGAATTTTCTTGCCATGTTTTTGACCTTTGGACATTAAAATATGCATAACTTGTTCATTTCTTAAGCTTTTTTAATGATTCAAGCGCCCTTGGATGTGCAACTCTTGGTTCTACAACTTTTATTTCAACTCTTGTTGCAATGGAACAACATTTGAGATGCATCAGCTCTTCGAACCTTTAAGTGTTTGCTCACTGGTTGTTTTACCCTACCTACAAACGCACCAATGAATGCTAACATATTGGAACAAACAAAAGAGACATTAATCACCTTATGGGATGAATTCCACCATGTGTTTCACATATTAATGTGCATCTTAAATCCACTTTTCATGTGACAATGATCAAAGCGAGGATGCAAATTGTGAATTAATTACAATTTGTCTTTGTTAATAAACTATGATTTCAATAGATAGTCAAATCTACACGTGAATAATGGATATTGGATATAGCTTGGATGTGGATTTGAGGTTTGTCTTTGTTAATAAATAATAAACCATGACTCACCTTGGACATGTATCCACTATCCACTATCCACATCCAAGTTGCTAAAAGCTCTAAGAAATTAAAATCCAACTTCTTTCATTCAAATGTTGTTGCAATCATGGGAACTAGAAGCTTAAAAGATTTTTAAATAGATTATAATTTAGCTTAAGACCTGACCAAGATTTGGCCTTGTATGTAATGACTATTTTTTTCACCTAAATCTTAAAGACAACGTTTTTCACTCAATGTCAATATTGAGTTGAAAAGTCAAAAAACTTTTACCCATCATGGCTTAGAATTTGAACTTTTGTTTATTATGTTTGAAAATTTGATATCAAACAATGATGCAAAATTTTATTCTATTGTATGTCTTTTGATAGGCAACATTTATGTTTTGTATATTTTAATAATTTTGAAATTATTTGGTTATAGATTTTATATGTGATGGGGAAAGACAAGTGAAAAAATAAAACATGCTTATGAACTAGGTGCTTAAAAAAATGAAAAATGGTTAATGTTCATTTTGATTTGGAAAAAAAATTTAAAAAATTTACAACATAAATAAATTCCACTTGTGAAGAAGATGATGTGTAATAAGAAAATGGAGAAAACACTTTCAACAAATGGAATCACTTAATTATGGTAAACCTACAAACTTAGGATAAAGTTGGACTGAAGTTGTCACATAAAATATCCAAGTCATAAAAATATGTTGCACATGATACCCTTGTGTTGTATTTTTTTATAAAAATCATTCAAAAATATCATCTTCAAGCTTGCAATGATAAGGGGTGAAATTGTGACCCTTGATCATTATCGTCTTCTAGAAGGTAAGATCAAGGGGACAAGGTCAAAAAAAAAATTATCTTCTACTAACTTACTTTATCATAATTATTCACATAGTAAGGTGCCATACGAATAACAAAGGAGGAAGATAAGGGTTTGTTATCTAAGAATAGACCTATCATTTTATAAATAGGTTAATCCAAAGAGGTAAGGGAGGAAAGTAGAGAAGGGTAGCATGGGAAAAAAACAACATCTAAGAACGACTACTCCCCAAGGGTTTACAATTTTTTCAACGCCTTTGGATATTGCCATGTTGGGGTCTACAAACCTTATACAATTATTGTCCCATGTCCACCACATCTATAAGTCCTTTGGTGGTTATGCTTGCTACTTGCAACACCTTGGAAAGGCCCCCCCTGCTCCTTACCATTTGCAACACACTACATTCCTTTGTAGCCAATGTTTATAAGCTACATTAGCACCTTTTAGTATGTAGGCGGCTACATGTTAGTGTTCTCCTTCTGTTTTCTACCACTATATACTTACTGTTATTTTCATGTGACAACTAATAATTTATTATTTTAGAGGCTACCAAATGGTATGCATATTTACTATTTGTTTAAAAAGAAATATAGAAATAGCATATTAAAGGAGCAATCTACTTGTGCAATCTCATATTACTTTACCTTCCACAATTTATAATAGATTAGAAATATAACAAACACATTGAGTCCTTCAATCATCTTTTCATTAAAATCACATACAAATATAAACACATTATTCCATTACTCACACACTTCTCCATGAATTCTCCATTCTTTCTCTCCCATTACCAAAAATCTAAAATGCCATTGAATCCCCCAACATTTCCTTTCACCCTCGTTCTCTATAAATCACATAAAGCTCACATTGACCCCTATAAAATAGGTTCTTTATCATAATTTTTTCCTATAAATCTTTTAGATGATTGGGTGGGTTGCAAGCTTGCTCCCTCTTAACTACAATTGCTAGCAAAGTTGGTCCTAGTGGTCCTTGTCTTGCATCTTTTGTGTTTATAGTTCATGACCTTTTTAGTCGAGGTCCTCATGTTGATCGTCAACTTTTTTTTCCTCCCTTTGGGCTGCAACTGCTACTGACTTTCTTGGTCATTATGATTTTGATCTTGCTAGTTTGAGTCTTGCATCCCTTGTGCTTGCATCTCTTGTAGCTACTCGCAACATTTTGGGCTATGGTTTTCATGTTGATTGTCATCTTCTTTCTCCTCCCTTTTGCTTATAGTTGTTAATGACCCTTTTGGTCATTGTGATCTTGATCTTGGTGGTTTGAGTCTTGCATCTCTTATGCTTGCATTTCTTGCAACTACTTGCAACCCTCTTGATCATAGTCCTCATGTTGATTATCGTCTTCCTCTTCCTCCCTCTTGGTTGCAATTGCTAACAACCCTCTTAGTCATCATGGTTGTGATCTTGCTGGTTCAAGTTTTGCATCTCTTGTGCTAATAGTTATTCATGACCCTTTTGATCATGGTCTTCATGTTGATTGTTGTTTTCCTTCTCCTCCCTCTTAGCTACAACTACTAGTGACCTTCCTAATCATTGTGATTTTGATTTTAGTGGTCCTTGTTTTGCATCTCTTGTGCTTATAACTGTTTGTGACCTTCTTGCTCGTGGTCTTCATGTTAATTGTCGTTTTCCTTCTCCGCCTTCTTGGTTGCAATTACTAACAACCTTTTTGGTTGTTGTGATCTTGATCTTGGTGGTCCAAATCTTGCATTTCTTGTGCTTACAACTATGTGCGACCCTCTTGGTTGTGATCTTCATGTTGATCATCGTCTTCCTTTTCCTCCTTCCTAGCTATAACTACTAGCAACCCTCATGGTTGCCGTGATCTTGATTTTAATGGTCCCAGTTTTGCATCTCTTATGCTTGCAGTTGCATTGATCCTCCTAGTCATGATCTTAATATTCATGATCTTAGTTACAATTGCTAACAATCCTCTTGGTTGTGGTCTTGGTTACAATTGTTGGTGATCTTCTTGGTTATGGTTTTGGTTGCAACTGCTAATAATCCTATTAGTTGTGGTCTTGATTATAGTTGATGGCGATCCTTTTAGTTATGGTTTTAGTTATAGTTGATGGCAATCCTCCTAGTTGTGGTCTTGATTGTAATTGTTGGTGATTTTCTTGGTTGTGGTCTTGGTTGTAACTACTAGTGATCTTTTTAAAGCTCCCCCCCCCCCTTATTTTGTTTACTCAATAAAACAAGGTAGGCGCACTTTAACATGATCATAAGCAAGTAGTTTAGCCCTTGCTTGTAACCTTGCCTCCCATTGTGATAGAGTAAACCTTAAAAAATCTTGTAATTGGAATGATTTTTAGCCCTTGTGCAATTCAAGAAGCTCACAAATGTTCATGTAGATGATGCCTACTTCCTTAACAATCGTAGTAAACCAATTGTATTCATAATTCGCTCTTGCATTTCTTGTAGTTACACACTACTCAAATGCTTGTTCATTTACAATGAAATAAATTGCAAATTTTTTAATCCTATTTTCCTCCCTTTCCTTGTAATGTGTTTCCTTATTCACTTTTGTAGTTGCCTTCTCCATAGCCTTCTTATGCATAATTGTGAAGTATTCAACACTGATCACAACATGAGATTACGAATAGTTCACTAATTGCTCCTTTCCTATGGTGTGTTTTGTTGGTAAATGAAGGAACAACAATAACTAGTGCATTCTCATAGTATTTTGAATCAAGTTCAAAGATTTTTTTTTCTTGCATTTGCTATTGATTAAGGTTGTCTAGATTTACTATTAAATGTGCAAGCCCCCACCCTAAAACCAAACCCTCAAACCTTTGTAAATGTTCCATGCAACACCCATTACAAAACCTTAACAAATCTGCAAAGCGAAAAAATGTGTTCAAAGTTGGCAAATTGCAAAAAAATTTGTAAATCCATTCACAAAAACACCCATCTTTGAATGGCCAAACCAACACCACACACATGGGTATCTTTTTTGGGTCAAACAAACATGCACAACTATTCATCTTGATACCTCATAACACACACCATAATCCTTAAAGGCAATCAATTTTTTAAATTTTTTTCTTCTGGAACTACCCTTTACGCCAATCATAAAAGAGCCCCCCTAAACAGCAAAGGCCAAAAATTCAAATAGTAAAAACTTTTGCTAAATGTTCAATAATGGGTACATTGGTGAGCAATGAATAAATATTGACTATCCTTTCTTCGAGTGTTCGCCCATAAGCCCCTAAACAACAAAGGGTTGTTCTACCCTAATGTAAGGTTTCATGACATATTTCAAGATTTTAGCTTGCAAAATATTCATAAAATGAAGGAAGAAATGTGGTAATGTAACATTGAGTATGCATTTTATTAAACCTCTGAGGATGATGGAAATATCTTATAAATACAATATTCAAGATTTAAGCTTATATGAGGTTACCAAGAGTTGAAAAATGGGGCATGAAAATGAAATAACATGAAAACATGTGGGGTAATTTTGTTGGAATATGGATATCATGTACACACATAACCACCTAAGACTGGGTAATATGAACAAATCATGTATAATCATGAACATAACAAGATTTGTAACAAATTATTATGGAGGGAAACTTTTTGACATTATCATATTATATATATGACTTTTCTATAAAACAATAAATGCACATTTTGTGTTGAAATGAGTGTATGTGGCGATCACATGTGTACGTCTTTATTGTTATCAAAAAGTTGTTGTGGATTACATGGAATAAAACTTTGGTTACATCTTGGTGTGAGCATAATACCACCATTTATACAAAAGAGTAAAATATGTGAAGTTTAATTGTGTTAAGGTTGGATGTTAGCCATAATCAAAACATTTTGAAGTTTAAGCTTTGGTAAGAAGAATAATAGTTTTAGATTAAAATTGAATTTTTGACATACATCTCACATTTACATTTTATTCTTAAAAAATAAATAAGGAAAGATCCAATAAATAGTGACTCTCCAATGTTGCGAACAAACAAGATGGTAGGCGCATGTTAAGTTTCATCGTACTTGGAGCTTCAAGCTTAAAAACATTTTAAGAAGAGAAAATTTATGAAGAGTTATCAATCTTGATCATGGCTTTATACCCCCACAAAGATAAGTAGAAGTGCATGATGAAATAAACAAAAACATTAACAACAACTAACTTGTTTGTGTGCTTAATGACATTTTTGCGTGGTAGCTAGCTCTCAAGACCCAAGAATTTTTTGGCAACAATTGAAGGAGAGATACTATACTAACAACTCACATGTCATTTATCTTCAAGACATTTTTCAAAAGTTATGGATGATTGCATGCACACTAGTTGTATTTTTAAAAAATGATTTATATGCAACTAGCTTATATTGGTGAACATGTCAATGAGTGAGACATCATCATGAAACTTTTCAACTCACTTATGACCCAAATTCATTGGAGTGGTGCAAGTAGTCATTGATGAAAGACAACAAGCTCAATGTTGTGAAAAGAAGACTCATGTGCAAGTATAAAATAATGTTCAATTGTAAAACAAGATCAAAGGGAAAACTAATAAGGAAATGTTTTATGGTTAGAATGAAAGAACATTCTTGAATTAAACTACTTACCAAAATTTGGAAACAAATCATAAAAGTATAGGAAGAGATTAGATGGAGATGGTGGAAGACAAATCAATTTTTACAATTACTATGGCAAGTGTATAGACACTTGACGAAGAGTTGTGACATGAATTCAAAAGCAAAATTTGATATGTTGCATGAAAGAAAAATAGTGTCAAGGGAACACCAACCTGCAATTGATGGAAGAAAACTATAATGACCAAACTACATGTGAAGAAGACATAATAAATTTTTTGAAAACAAAATGGATGTTTTCCATATACCATAGATGCTCTATGTGTATAGGAAAGGGCAAAGGTTGATTCTTATGGCACACATCATGCAATTGAAATAAACATCTCTTTGGTTGAATCGACTCCCCAATGAAAATGGGAAGTGTGACAACTCCATGGGGCTAGACTCATAGTGTTGAAGGTATTGGAATTGTCAAATTTGCCAACCATGATGGAACAATAAAACATTTATCAATGATGTTTTTAATGTGTTAGGCCTCATTAAGAACAAGTTGTTGATTTGAACAATGGCAACAATTTGAATTTGTTGTGTGACAATTAAAGATGCATGATCCTCAAAAAGGAAAACATATTGTGGATGGATGATGTGATTGGGGGTGATTGTTAAATGTGGATGGATGATGCGATGGTGGGTATTGTTAGCACACACCATATCATGGACGAATGATATGATGGTGGGGTTGTTAGTTACCTTGCACCATATTGTGGATGGATGATGTGATGGTGGGGGAGTGGGCAGCATACACCATATTATGGATGAATGATATGTTGGTGGGGTTGTTAGTTAGCCCCCACCATATTTGTGGGTGGATGATGTGATGGTGATGATGGGTGTTGTTAAAGCACACATGACCGATAATTGCTGATGGATGACATGATAGAGGGTGTTGCAAGCAAGCACATGCACCATAATATGGATGGATGATATGATGAGGGGTTGTGAACACACTGTATTATGGATGGATGATATGATGATGAGTTGTTAGCACACTGTATTATGGATGGATGATGTGATGATGGGTTGTTAGCACACTGTATTTTGGATGGATGATATGATGATGGGTTGTGAGCACACTGTAATTTGGATGGATGATGTGATGGTGGGTGTTATTAGCAAGCACACTAGATTTATGTGGATTGGATGATGATTGTGCTGGTGGATGTGGTGTTGTTGATTCGGATCTCCTCCTGCCTGCCTGCCTGCCTGCCTGCCGCTCGCTCCTTGTCATTTGAAGCTTTGTTTCAAAAACAGAACAAAGAAATTCCGTTTGTAGCTTTGTTGTTGTCTGCGCTTCAAGACATGTTAGTTGGTTGGCATTCATGTGATAACCTTTTGCTGTTGTGAATATCGTTTTGCAATTTTTTGTGGTTTGTAAAACGTTCATGATCAAGGAGGAAGGAGTCTTCCACATGGATTGATTCTTGTAAGTACCTATTTCTTGGAGAGTCTCTTGATCGCTTCAGCTCTTCTACACTCATTGCCAAGAAGTTGGAGCTCTTCCTCTGTTTCCAACTCCTTTGATAGTTCAGGATTGCCCAATGCTTTGTCGCTTTTAATGGAAATGGTGACAGACATCCCCTTCTTGTTATAGATATTCTTTTGTCTTCATGAGCGTCGTCGTCGTCGTCGTTCGCAGTTCTTAATCTTCTCGTCTGTAATTCCAATGTCTTCATGTCTTTGCGGGAAAATTGTGACTTTCGAAGCTTTCTTGTCCTTCTCTCATTCAATTTGCCATCCTCGACACTTTCTCCGTTTGATGGTTTCCTTCTTGTTCTTTACGGAGATCTGGAATTTTTTGCTTTGCCGAATTTGGATTTGGACTTCTTGCTTTGCGCACATTTGGTCGAAAAGAAAACCCTAAGAGTGTTTTTTTTGAAAGGGAGAGACAGTCGTCACTGCTGCTGTGGAAATGGAAGGAAGCTTGTTGGAGAACGCGACATTTTCCTCTAGTAGAATGCATGGCAGTTCCTTCGATTCTCATGAGTTCCGAGATTCAGACAAGTACGATTTTAGATGTACAAGAGCTTCACGAAGGCAGTACCGAGCGCCGCAATCGTCATTGTTGGATCCAAGCCTTATAAGGCCACGGCACAGTCGAGGAGCTGGTAGAGTGCAAAAGGCAAGAGAAAACAGCATCTCAACAAACTGCCAGATGGAGGAGACAGACAACTTGAAGAGGAAGAAGGTGATGAGGAGACTAGGCACGAGGTCATCCCAATTTGCACCGATCAACAACACAGTTCGAGCATCCCCAACGATGAGGCAACAACACCACCAACAACAGCAGCAGCAGCAGCAGCAGCAGAAAGCATATCAAGAAATTGCGATCAAGGACAACGCCCTCCTTCCGCTGCTACATCGATCTAGACATGTTAATAACTTCTATTCAAGCTTTGTACAGAGGATATGCAGTGCGCAAGTGTGAACCTGTGAAGCATCTGAGGATCATAGCTAGGGTTAGAGAGGAGATGAGGACCATGGTCGAGAAGGCAGTGGAGGTCGAACAGTATGACCAGCTTTGTTGTGATCAAGTGGAGCAGCTCAGATGGAGTGAAGCCCTCATGGCTTTGCTTTTGCGTTTGGATTCTATCCAGGTATGTCTCAAGCCCCAATTCCAATGTACAGGAATTTGTTACATTCTCACCAGTAGCAGACAACCTGTTGTCCAATCTGTAAAAAAGCCTGAGAACTTGCAAATGGCCATTAGAAGGTTTCCAATCTCCAAATGCACCCAATACCTGCAAGTGGTTTGATGAGCTCCCAATGTCACAAACTCTTGTTAGATGATGCAGCACAATTCTTGGATCTTCTTCTGAAACAAGCTAGTGTTCCTATCTGCAGACAGTGGTCTCCAATCTTGTTCTGTATGGTATACAGTTTGAATACATGTCCATAAAGTTTCCAAGGTTGCATGTGGCATTGGATACTGAGGATGGAAATTAGGGTTGAACTTGGACTTTGCTAAAATGTTGGCAATGAATGCAGGATGTACACCCAGTGGTACGAGAGATTCGGAAGTCAGTTGTTCATGAAGTGATCCATTTCCAAACCTTGATTGACTCTGCCTTGGAGTACAGTTTACACTATGGAAACAAGAGACCTCCACCAGCACAAGCCAAAGAAGTAAAGACTGACAACAACATCCAGGCATTAGAAAATGAAAACAATGCCTACAGGGAGCATCATTCTGTGAGCTTGCAAATTTCAGATATGGAGCCTCTGGCGGCAGCTAAAGGTGAGAACCAGCTAGAGGAGCTTGCAAAATCCATTAAGTATGAGAATTTTGATTTTTCAGAGAAGACACAAGAAGGTAAGCTTTGCTGTTTGGTTTCTCAGACTGCTGAAGCACCTCCTACCACTCCAGAGAGTAACATTGGTGATAGCTCTCAAGGTGGCAATCACACTGGTCTCTTGTCACCCTTGTCCAAGACGAGTCTAGAAGAGGTAGTTGATAGTTTGGAAACTTCCAAATTTCGAAATAAATCTGCTCTAACTGGAGTTGATGCTCCTTCAACAATGACCCACTTCTCAGACATAAGTGCAACAGGCGGTGTTGATAGCTTTGAGATTGACAAAATTGAGAATACTCATGCATCAACAGCTGCGCTCAAGAACTGGTGCTCAATAGTCTGGGAATTAGTGAAGGATCCTGACATTCAGAGTGGTATGGAAAATTTGGAAAAAGAAGTCTCACTAGTTGACAATCAAATGGGATCTGCATCTGTGAGTAAGGACACACCAGCTAGTGCTTCAAGTTCAAGGCTCATCAAAGATGAGGAGTGTTTTCTCATCAGGCCTTCTCTCTCTGACTCCTCAATTGTGGGCATGGAAACACATGCTGATTCATTGTCTGAGGCCCAAAAGGAGAATGAGCCCAATGCAGCCCTTGGAGAATGGGAAGAAGTTAATGTCATCATGCAAACTGTCCCTTGCCCCATGAACATCAAAGAGAAACATGAGGGAGTTGAAGCCACTGTCTTGCATGAGCTTGATCAAGGAGGTCAGAAACCCACACTAGGTGAAGAGTACCTTTCTCTCAGCAACTTTGGAGCACTGGAGAAGGGTGAAGAATTGCTGAGGGAAGATAAGCATGCAGTCAGTAACAATGAAGATTCTGCAAAAGCACATGTATTGAGAGAAGGTATCCCCACACAAGCTGATGTAGGGGTGGCTACTCCTGCCACACCAGCAGTTGAATGTATAGAAGCTAATGGAAACAAGGTGCTGGATCCCTTGACAACTGAATCTTTTGGTGGTCCATCAGCAACTCCAAGCTACTTCATCACATCACCTTGTCCAACTCCTCATCTGAGTGAATCTGACATGGATGGAGTGACAACAGGGATTAGGAATTCACAAAAGCAGGATAGAAGCATTACAGAAAATGATCCAACAAAAGATGTTTGCTCTGAAAGCCTTGACCTAGTAACTGCATTGAGTGCATGCCCACCACATGGGAGTGCTCATTACCACTCCAATGTGCAATTAGGTTCATTGTACCCTCCCAGTTCTGAGGAAGTAAGTGATTCCATGCCGATCCAGCACATCCTGGAGGAGAACCATAAATTGAGGGCTGTGATTGGAGAAGTATTACAGTGGGGGAAGCAACAAACTGCTATAATTCATAATTTGGCATCCAGGATTGAGCAACTGGAAGCAATAGTCCTTGCAGGCAAATCCTTAAAAAAAATTCTGGACAGTGGAGAGTGTATTGATGTCATTAATGCAATGACAAAAGAAGAGAATGCAACAGAACATCCCTACCATCATGGAGCAAAGTGGGAGGGCAGAGAAAGATTCTACCATTTGGAAGATGAAAACAGTCCTGTAGAGGGTCCTGAGAATTTTTCTTAGTCTAATTTCTGCTGTTCCAAACTCTATGAATACTTCTCATCTAAATATTGCACAGACGATAATCATTGAGAAAACACACCTCCAATTATTTTGTGGGGAAACCAGAATTGATCTTGTTGATATACTTTACAGTGGTGCATATTGTACCTATGAGTTTCAAATGGAAGGAATTGTACAAGTATTGTGTTTGTTACCACTGATTGCAAGGAAACAAGTCAAGGTTAGTTATGACTTGCATACATTCCTGCAAAGGAAGAATGTAGATGGACGTTGTGAAGTCGGAATGAAATCCAACTTCCTGGAATTCAATGAGACGTTTCTCAATTAAATTAATTTTTGTGGATCAATTAATTGAAACAAGAATTTAAAATCTTGTGCTTTTTAATGCAAAGCTTTCCAAGATGATTGCTATACTTGCAACCCATCCCAACATCTAGCTTTTCATAAAATGACATTTCACCATTGATGCACAATGTTAAAATGCACATTCATAGGTTTGTAAAATAGTATTATAGTGACTCCCAATCCTACACAAATGGAATTCAAAACCTAAAGTGCACTCCTTAACTCTTCACAACTAGGACAAAAAAAAAAGAGTTTTGAGTTCAAAATGACAAAAATAAGTTGGGACTCTTCACAACCAATTCTTCCTCACTTTAATTACACAAAACACACAAAAATGGTGTTAATGCAATTGGAGCCAAAACCAAGTCATATACTCATCAAAGGGTCACATGGATTTTACCAGTGCCATACCATCTTGGGATGCACAATTTCCTCTATGATATACCTTGTAGCTCCCCTTAGGATGACATTGAAATGGTCAAAATTCCCTAAACTCCAAAGCCCTACTCTTGAAATTGAAACATTTTTGAATGTTAAACCTTTAACAAAAAAACCTTTTCCACAATATATCCACAAGAATCATTAGCTCCCAAACCTTCACCACGAATATTCAAACGTTAAAAAATAATGTTTTAAAATATGCAAACTCTTATTTTGTCCACCTTTCCAACTTAAGTATTTAATGAATGTATTATCCATATTCCACATGCATGTAAAGGATTTTCAAAAAATTTCAATACCACTGACACATCCCAAATTCCTTAAAAGATTCAAATGCAAGTTCGAAAATGAAAACAATGTAAAAGGAAGTTGGGGTACACTTCCTAGTTCGCAACACTTTGAGGGTAAAAGGGGTGTGTTGAAATTCTAAGATGGGGACTAGGACGAATGACAAGTAGGTCAATATTCACATGGATATGCACAAACCAAACAACAAGTTGGTTAGCACATAGTTGGAACACTTTTGGTGCACAAACGAATCACAAGCATACACGAACTCATAAGATTCACCATAGCCTGGACTTGGGGGAAGTCATCACCTTCCCCCTTATAGTATTATTTGTGATTAGCCATGAAGGCTACACTCGAATGTCATTTTTCTTAATACTCCCAAGTTAGAAGTCTTGAAATTCCCAAAATTGGGACTTTTGCCACTTTGGAGGTCCATAACTTTTCATGAAGACCTTTGATTGAGGTGAAGTTTAAAGAAAAGTTGTAACCCTTGTCGAGATTTTTTCAAAGATGTGTGACACGCCACCTACACACAAGTAATTCAGGGCAATTCTTGACTTTTAATGGTTGGGAATCAAATTGACACTTTGACTCCTGACCTTTCTTTTAGCCATAAATTATGTTGTAAGTATTCAAATGGATCATATGAACCCATTTTAGACATCTATGTATTAAGAACTTTCCAATGGTGTAAGGAAGTCCTCAATTCAATGAGTTTTGACCTTTCAAATTTCTTTCTAAACATTTGGGACTCTATAGGGACTCCAATTCCCAAAGTGGGAGTCCACTTGGGAGTGTGTGGGTTCATACCCTCACACTTTCTCACATTCCCTAAAATGTGAATGTGATTCTCAGGTTGCACTTTCAGCTCGCACCTTTCCATGCCCTTGCTTTGATCGTGAACCCAAGGCTAGGGTGGTGACAACAAAATTCTTATTTTTTCTAATACCTTTGCAACTATCACAACTTTAGTTACTTGACATTAGCTTGAATACACATGATGTTGGTTTGACAACATCATATTATACACATTTTCACTATTCCATGACAAGAATGTCCCATTATAAAAAAAACATATTACCAATTATGAATCAAATTTGACAAATTTCCTTCAAATCTAATAATTTAGCCTTTTTTCGATAGTATGTCCATCCTCACCATCCATTAGTGGTTTGCTTCTATTCATTTTTTTAACATAATGCAAATGCAATTTTAATCATTTAAGGTTTTTCCAAACCTTTCCCACCAAGGATGTGACGTTCATCCTTTTGAAACCAAGGTTTCATCCAATATTTGAATAGTCCAAATGAAAATAGTCATACTTTTTAATTTTAACCATATAAATTTCGCCAACACTAATTTTAAAGGATTTGACAATTGTACTCATAAACATTTTGACTATTTTCAAAATTATATTAGAAGTTAGCATGTGAACTAAAATTATTTAAGGGTGTTCAAATCATTTTGAAAAATATTGGATTTACAAACTATAATTAATATCTTTTAAAGGGATGCCCTACTTTAGCCCTCAAAACATTCATGTGTGGAATTCAATATACTTAACTTATAAATTTGCATAAATGAATTGCCAAAAATATTCATAAATTTGGGATTAAATCCAAATTCCCATTCTATACATTTTTAATTGCTCTATTTTAAGCTTACCTTAAAGCTCCACAATAGTGAAAATTTTGGAAAATCCATGTGTCCTATGTTGAATGATTTTTACTTTGATGCACATGTTTAAAAAATAATCCACCCACGTTTTTTATGACCATGATTGACCACATGCTCATAATGATGTATAATTATTTGGTTCAATCCATGGTATGAAGATGCTCCAAGCATAGGTATGTAAAGAATGTTACCAGTAGTAAAAACAATTATGCCCATTTTGGATAATTAATGGTTCGTTCCTCAAAGATTGAACCAAGATCGTAATAACATGGAAACACCAAACATTTGAATTTTCCCAAACACTAGGTAATTCACTTTCAAAATATGGTGCAAGGAAAATGTTTTCAATCATGGAAAAATGATGAAGTTTACAAAAGTGAAATTTGTCCATATAGGAAATTGCATACAATTTGAATTTTTGAATTGTTGGATCATTAGTTGACACAATTCGTGCAACAAAATTAATGTCTTACTTTTCATTGCAGTTGTATTATTCTCATGTTGTTTCCATGTTGAAAGCTGAATTTTGTTATGGAATGAAATTTATAAATTTATATATGTCAAAGTTTGAAACAAAATTTGGACTTGACAATGTTATATGGGTAAATACTAAAAACTGTGAATGTGAATTTTGAAACATGGGAAGCTTGAATTGGTAATTCTTTCTTGCTAGTTGGAATGTGAAAGGCAATATTGATCAATTGTAGTTTGTTTAAATGTACTCTATACAACCTAAAATGACAGTTGGAATGGAGTTGGCTGAAAGGTGAACGGTTACATGAAGACATGAAACATCAGCATGTGCATAATTTCACAAAGGCAAGAAATGCACTATGCAACGCTTCCCATGGCTTCACTCCATCCACTACTTGATCTACATCACACAAATAACACACATATTCACCACATTGTGTTCAAGTTTTACTTCGTAGACATGCATTTTTTGTGTGCTCATTGTTACTATAATTTTGGGTTTGTGATTTCTAATTGTTCAAAGAATGGGTAGTGACATTTTTGCAACAAATATACAATTGATTTTCAAAGCTTACATTGTGACATCAAATTGATTTTGGGGCACTTGGAAAATGATGAATTTGAAATTTTGGTGTAAAAGCTTAAACTTGGTGAATGAATCCAAATCTTTGAAAAAATGACTTAACAAACATCAAGTTTTAAGCTAGTTGCTAACATCAAGAAATTGATTTAACTATTTGTAGCATGAGGGCACATAATTTGTGTGCAATAGTTAGTACAATTAGAATGCTAGGAATGAAAAACTGCATTTTTCACATACAAAAAGGATAGGGACTAAAAAAATTCCCTTGATCAAGGTCATAAATGGTAATTGTATAACCTATAAACGTAACAAAATTTGGCATGAGAGGACAATGTGGGAATGGATTCAAGTTAATTTAAACTTCATAGCCAATCTCTTACAATGTTGTGGACATAGGTTGCAAAATTTCTTGAACGGATTCATGATGTGCAAACATCCACAAGGCCACATGATTGTGGCAAGACAAGCATGTGCATCATCACAAACATGTAATTTTAGTTGACACCTTGATCATATGCCAACATTTGTTTTCTTAGTTTGCTTGAAACATTGCCACATATTTGGTCTTTGGTTGTGGAGACAGGCACTTGCATGAAACAAGTCAATATCAACTAACGACAAATAACATCCATTATGAAAACTCTCCATACATACAATTCAATTGTCCCTTCACACTTAGGTGAGATCCACAATGTGTTTGCTTATCATTAACCTTTGCATGTACCATATCAAATGAATATTATACCTTTTTTGGACATAATTTTATGTTTAATGGAACTACTAAACTCTTTTAGGGATTAACAATGGGTCAAAATTTGGGGGATTCCTATTCATAGAACATGTTGAAGCACCATGGAGTTTGGCTGGGTTCACAATTTCTCCACAAGATATTGCTAGACTTGAAGCAAATCCTCAACTCTTCAACAATTATGGTGGGACCAAAGGAGTGTCAACATGCTTGCGAATTAATCCACAAGAAGGCATTCAAGGCACTCCTGAGGACATTCAATTGCGAGTGGATGCATTTGGAACAAATACTTATGTAGAAAGGGAACCCAAAATCTTCCTTGTGAGGAAAATTTCTTTCCTCAATTGTTTCAAGCTTATTATTATTATGTTGGAATGGATGTTGGAAAATGTTGGGTTGCATGTGGTTGCATCATATTTTGTTGTTCATTGCACCACATGTTTTTTTTCATTTGATGACCCTTGTAAATCTTGACCATGTGTTGCACTCATCAATACCTTTGAGGTTTATTTGTTGCATATCATAAGTGAGAGGGAACCCTCTTTGAAGATTGATGTCAATTCACATGGAATTCACATGGTTGAGTATAGGAATATTTGTGGGAAGCTTGTCAAGATCAAACATTGATAATTTTGGTAGTGTGTGCCATTGTATCACTTATTGTTGGCCTCACAACTGAGGTGTGATTTTGAACTTGAACCTGCATGCATGTTTGATCTACTTATTTCAATTAAATTTATAAAAATGAATTATTTCCATATTTTCCTTATACATTCCCCCAAACCAACAAAGACTTTACATTTTGAGGTCATATGGGAAATGCAAGTTATACAAAATATTTTTGACATAATTACATATTTACCTTTCATGAATTTATAATTTGAAGTGCATGAGATGGCCTTTTGCAGAGTTTGTCAACAGGATGGTATGATGGAGGTGGCATTACCTTTGCAGTTGTGTTGGTGTTGATGGTTTCATGTTTGTTCATGAACTTTTCAAATGATGTTGTTTTTATCTTCCCTTCAAATTTAATATGGTTATTGTCATTTTTTTTTAACAAGGTAATTTTTCGTGGGACTAATTGGATATGTTGGAAATTGAAGAAGGCATGATTATAAGTTAAGAGAATCTCACATTAGACCTCTTATGGCAGCTGTTAGTGAATATAAACAAGCCCAAAAGTTTCAAGAGTTGAATAAGCAAAAACGCAAGATTCTCATCAATGTGAGACAATATTCAAGTTGTAATATACTTTGAAACATATGCAAGATGTAAACAAAAGGAGATATGACAAATATTATGTCTATTGGAAGGTCAAAAGTCAATGAATCATGTTTGTCAAAAAATATTATGCTAATTATTCATTGGTTCGCTAGTCAATACATTTTTTGTCAAAACTTATATATATATATATATACAAACAAACACACATTGATAATCTTTCCAATGTGTCAAAATGTTTCCTAAAATGTACATGTTGCTAAACTTGGTCAACACATGCACATTGCAATATATGGCATTGCGATAGGTGACACGAGGTGGAAGAAGGATAAAAATTTCCATTTTTGACCTTGTTGTTGGAGATTTAGTGCAATTGAACATTGGTGACCAAGTAAAACGAGAAATCTCTTCTTATCATGCATTCTTGTATCATGTTATAACATGTACCTCTTATTTTAGAACAATGCTTGAAAATTGTATGTGTTATTTAAGAACTACATTGATGAAAAATCCATCAAAACCTTGAAATTGTGTTTTTTTTTTTGGTTTAATATCATTGTTGTATGCACATAGATCCCTGGAGATGGTTTACTAATGCAAGGACATTCAATGCTTGTGGATGAATCAAGCATGACGGGTGAAAGTGATCCAGTGGGCTC